>TARA_B110000305_G_scaffold54013_1_pt1 | contig 27691 bp, 16 predicted proteins | sample TARA_B110000305 | Tara Oceans TARA_B110000305 (sample SAMEA4397930) | marine metagenome | biome: Polar Biome; feature: [SRF] surface water layer (ENVO:00010504); material: water (ENVO:00002006), including particulate matter (ENVO:01000060) such as... | depth 5 m | reverse complement strand
TGAGGAGGCCGAGGGCAAGTCAGCAGGGTTGTTCAATAGGATTTTTTCAAAGGATAAAAAAGAAAGTCTTGATAAAGGACTTGAGAAGACGAAACAAGGTTTCTTCAATAAGCTTACGCGCGCTGTTGTTGGTAAATCCAAAGTGGATGCTGAAGTGTTGGATAACCTTGAAGAGATCTTAATCACTTCTGATGTTGGTGTCGAAACCACGTTAAAAGTCATTGGTAAGATTGAGGAAAGAGTTGCCAGAGATAAAGTTTTGGGCGTAGAGGAATTGAACTCTATTCTGAAACAAGAAATCACAAACCTTCTTGAAGAGAATAATTCATCGGAAGAAGTGAAGTTTGAAGTTCCAAAATACGCCGATGGACCACACGTAATTATGGTTGTTGGAGTGAACGGAGTTGGAAAAACAACGACGATTGGAAAATTAGCTTACCATTTTAAAAAGGCGGGTAACAGTGTTGTTCTTGGAGCATCGGATACATTCCGTGCCGCTGCCGTAGATCAATTGATTATTTGGGCAGATAGAGTAGGAGTGCCAATTGTACAACAAGGTATGGGTGCAGATCCTGCTTCTGTTGCATTTGACACCTTGCAATCTGCAAAAGCTCAGAATGCAGATGTCGTGATTATCGATACTGCGGGAAGGTTGCACAACAAGGTCAACTTGATGAACGAGTTAAGTAAGATCAAAAGAGTTATGGATAAAGTGATTCCAGAAGCTCCTCATGAAGTCTTGCTTGTTCTTGACGGTTCAACAGGTCAAAATGCATTTGAGCAAGCGAAGCAGTTTGCAGCAACTACAAGCATTACAAGTTTGGCAATTACTAAACTTGATGGGACTGCCAAAGGAGGTGTTGTGATTGGAATTTCTGATCAAATGAAAATTCCCGTTAAGTATATTGGTGTTGGTGAATCAATGGAAGACCTTCAGCCATTCAATAGAAGTGAATTCGTAGATTCGCTTTTCTCATAGTCTTCTTGGTAAGTAGAGTTGTCGAAGTCAATGACAATTTCACTTAAAGATTACCACTTCTTAAAACCACTTTAAAGTTTTCCGGTTAAATCTATACAGCTAGATTGTTGATCCGTGTTGCGGCCTGTTTGGAATAAAAGACTTCAAAAATTGGAGGTGTTTAAGAAAGTACAACGTTCTTTTTCCTGCGACGCAGTATCCAAGGTTACTTTTTATTTCTGTGGATTATAGTAAGGTTCTCATGGTCGTGCCCTAAGAAGAGGCGTGGAATTAAGCCAGGGCAGTATTATCTATTAGGTGCTTTTAGGAAAGTATGAAAAGTTAACAATGATCGAGAGTTCTGTTAAAAATAGGTGATTAATAATATTGTACTCTCACTTGAATAAACTATTTTAGGAGTGATACACTAGAAATAAAACTATGAAACTCACTCAAAACTCTTTCAGGGCATCGGCTCTGGTGGTAGCCACTGTATTGTTATCTGCCATAAATTCTATCGCACAACAGAATCCTCTTATTAGATGTGCTACCGTGGAAATGGACTCGATTCTACATGCGCAAAATCCAAACCTTCCAACCAATCAAGAGTTTGAAGAATGGATCAGTAAAAAAATTTCAAACAAAAAGAAGCTTGCTGAAACTTCGTTGATTATCAACGGTGTATATCAGATTCCAGTAGTTGTTCACATCGTTCATGATGGAGACGCTATCGGAACTGGAGATAACCTCTCAGCTGCAATTATTCAATCTCAAATCGATGTGTTGAACGAAGATTTCCGAAAACTATTCGGAACTCCAGGTTATAATACACACGTTGTTGGAGCAGATACGAAAATTGAGTTCTGTCTTGCAAAACGTCGTCCAGATGGAACGGCATTTCCTGCAGGTGATGATGGAATCAATAGAGTCGATCGAAATGCTACCCCTTGGGGAATAGGTGCTCCACCTTATACTACAGCTGAAATTAATGCAACTATTAAGCCTTGGTCAACAGGGACTGATCTTGGCGGATGGAACCCAGCAGATTATATGAACTTTTGGGTGATGGATATCTCAGGAGGAATTTTAGGATATGCACAATTCCCAACATCTGCCGTTGGTGGAATGGGATGCGGAACGCAATCTATAGCAACAGATGGAGTTGTGATGTTGACATCAAGTATCGGTAAAAGTACCGTGACAGGATTTCCTGGGCCTTACAATGAAGGGCGAACTGCAACACACGAAATTGGACACTGGTTGGGATTACGTCACATTTGGGGAGACGGTGGATGTGGAGTAGATGATTTCTGCGCAGATACACCTTTATCAGATGGTTCTAACTTTGGATGTGCTACTACGAATAGTTGTAGCGATAATTATGGCGCGCCTTGGCCAGTAGCAGATCCAAATGATATGGTCGAGAACTACATGGATTATTCAGATGATGATTGTATGAATATCTTTACATACGATCAAATGACGCGTATGAGAACTGTATTAGAAACAAGCCCTATTCGTGCCTCATTAATAACATCAGATGCATGTATTCCACCAGCTGTTAGTGATGCATCGATTGTTGGAATTTTAAATCCGCTTGGTGATAACTGCCCTGGTTCAATTACGCCATCAGTGACAATTAAAAACAGAGGTTCATCAACATTAACTTCTGCGACTATTTATTATACGATTAATAATGGAAATCCAGTTTCATTTAGTTGGACAGGTTCAGTTGCTTCAGGTGCAACGGGTGGAACAGCGCTTCCTGCGTTTACACCATTATTAGGAATCAATACAATTAAGGCGTATTCAGAATTACCAAATGGTGTGACTGATCCAGATCCAATATTTGATACAACATCTTTACAATTTGCTGTTTCAAATGGAATTCAACCAGATCATGTAGAAGATTTTGAAGCTGGACAATTCCCGCCAGATATACGTTGGTTAATTGATAACCCTAACGGAGATTGTATGTCATGGATTGGTCAATCAGGCGTTTCAAGTACTGGTGTTGATCCAAATGATGCTGCTTGTGCACCGTTCTATAATAACAACGGTTCTACACAAGAAGAATACTTATATACTCCAATCTTCATCTTGCCATGTAATGCTGCTTCTGCTGAGGTTGTGTTTGATCATGCATATAGAAGAAGAGTAAATGCTTCAAGTGATCGTCTTAGATTGCAAATGTCATTAGACTGCGGAGTAACTTGGACGAATACATTGTTCGATCAGCAAGGAAACGCTCTTTCAACTGGAGGAAACAGTAATTCATATTGGATTCCAATTGTAGCAGTTGATTGGGATAACAACGTTATTGATTTGTCAGCTTTCGTAACAGGAGTATCACAAAATATTCAATTCCGTTTCCGCGCAACAAATGCAGCGGGTAACTCCGGAGGTAACATTCACGTCGATAACTTTGAATTCAATGCGGTTACTCCTGGTGAGATCGAATTAGATGTTGCTGGAACTAACGTATTAGACGAAGGATTCTACGATTACGGAACTATAGGTGTTGGTTCAACAACTACTGCAGCGTTTACAATTAGTAATCCTGGAACTTCAAACTTAGTGTTGACAGGACCGATCGTTGTAACTGGCAACCCAGAATTTACTTTAAACACTGCATTCGGAACGACAACAGTTCCTGCAGGTGGCTCAACAACTTTTACTGTTGATTTCAATCCAGTAACTCCTGGTGTTTATACAGGTTCAGTTGCATTCGGAACAAACGATTGTGATGAAGGAACTTATAACTTTATTTTAAATGGAACTACAAATGTAGATCCTCCAACTGCATCATTTACAGCTGTACCAACAACAATTTGTCAAGGAGGTACTGTAGCATATACTGATGCTTCATCGAATGCTTCAACTTGGACTTGGTCTTTCCCTAACGGAACGCCTAACTCTGCAACTGGATCTGGACCACACGTGATTACTTATAATACAGCTGGTGGACCATACGATGCTCAATTGGATGTAACAAATGCATTTGGTTCAGATACTGATCTTCAATCTAGCTTAGTAACGGTAATCCCTTCTACAGGAACTACATTACCAATTTCTGAAGGATTCGAAGGAGGTGTTGCTCCAACAAACTGGATAATTGTCAATGGTGGTCAAGGAGCAACATGGGAGCAAAATACTCCAGGAACGGCACCAACTTCCACAAATTCTGTTTCTATTGATAATTTTAATGCTCCAAACCCTTCAGGGGATGTAGATGATTTAATCGTTGAGAAGTTCGATCTTACGGGGTATGTTTCTTCATTATTAACATTTGACGTTGCTTATGCTCGTTACAATGGAACTTTCTTTGATCAATTGGATGTATTGGTTAGTACTGATTGTGGAGGTTCGTATACAAATGTATACTCGGAAGCAGGAGCACTTTTAGCAACGGATGCGGATCAAACTACAGCATATGCCGCTAACACTTGGAGAAATGAAATAATTGATTTATCTCCATTCGTTGGAAGTTCAAGTGTTGAAGTGGTATTTAGAAATACATCTGGATATGGGCAATTCCTTTATCTAGACAATGTGAATATAACTGGTGTAGTATCTGCTTGTGATAATCCAGATGTCCCAACAATGACGTATACCCCAGCTACTGTTTGCGATGGCGGTGATGCTACAATATCAATAACGGGTAACTTGGATGATGCAACTGACTGGTACGTTTATACGGGTTCTTGTGGTGGTACTGCAGTTGGAACAACAAATACTTCAACAATTGTAGTTACTCCAACAGGACCAAGTACTACTTATTATATTAGAGGTGAAGGTGGATGTGTTATTCCTGGATCATGCGGAAATATAAACGTAACAGTTGATCCTATTGAGGATGCAACGTTTGCTTATGGGGCTGCTGCTTATTGCATTGATGGTTCAGATCCAACGCCTACTGTTAGTGGTGCAGGTTCTGGCACATACACTAGCGCACCAGCTGGTTTATCAATCAATGCTTCAACTGGTGTTATTGATGTGTCTGCTGCAACTCCAAATACATATACTGTTACTTATACTACTCCTGGTACTTGTACTGGTGTTTCGAATGAAGTAGTAACGATTAATGCTTTGCCTGCTGCTCCAACTGTATTGACAAGTGGTTCAACTACCTTTTGTGCAGGTGGTTCGGTTGATTTAACATCTTCACAGGCAAGTGGAAATGTTTGGTCAAACACTGCAATGACTCAAACAATTAATGTAACTGGAGCAGGGAACTACTCTGTAACATATACAGATGGAAATGGTTGTTCTGCAACTTCTGCAATTACTGCGGTAACTGTAAACGCTAATCCAGCGGTTCCAACAATCTCTGCAGATGGACCAACTTCATTTTGTATGGGTGGTTCAGTTAACTTAACATCTTCGCAAGCTAGTGGAAATGTTTGGTCAAACACGGCAACAACTCAAACAATAGGTGTTTCTGGTTCTGGAAACTTCTCTGTTACTTATACGGATGGTAATGGTTGTTCTTCAACTTCAGCTATAACAGCTGTAACTTTAAACGCTAATCCAGGAGCACCAACAATTAGTGCAGGTGGACCAACAACATTTTGTGCAGGTGGTTCTGTTAACTTGACATCTTCACAAGCTAGTGGTAATGTTTGGTCAACAACAGAAACAACTCAAACAATTAACGCTGCTGCAACTGGAAACTACTCTGTAACATATACAGACGGAAATGGATGTTCTGCAATATCAGCTATAACAGCTGTAACTGTAAATACTAATCCTTCTGCACCAACAATTAGTGCAGGCGGTCCAACAACATTCTGTGCGGGTGGAAGTGTGACATTAACATCTTCACAAGGAAGTGGTAATGTATGGTCAACGGCTTCAACATCAAATAATATTATTGTATCGACCGGAGGTCCTTATTCAGTTACTTACACAGATGTGAATGGTTGTTCAGCGACTTCGGGTGTTACTAATGTAACTGTTAATCCAGCGCCGGTAATTGCAGTTGGAACGGTATTAGATCCAAGTGCATGTGCGACTGCAGCGGGTAGTATTCAAATTACTGGATCAGGAACAGGTGTTGTTTCTTGGACAGGTACTGCAACTGGCAACTCGGGTTCTGTTTCACTTCCTTATACAATTACAGGATTAGCGGCAGGCTCATATAATGTGACTTTCGATGATGGTTGTGGTTCAAATAACTTAAATCAAACATTAACAGATCCAACACCACCAGCTACTCCAACAATTACTGCAGGTGGTCCAACGACATTCTGTACTGGTGCAAGTGTTGCATTGACTTCATCTTATGGAACTGGTAATACTTGGTCTACGGCTGAAACTACATCAATGATCAATGTTACAAGTACCGGAACATATTCAGTGACTTATACAGATGGAAGTGGATGTTCTTCATCTTCTGCACCAATCAGTATTACTGTTAATGCAAATCCAGCTATTCCAACTGTGTCTCCAGACGGTCCAACGACTTTCTGTTCAGGAGGATCTGTTAACTTGTCTTCTTCACAATCAACTGGTAATGTTTGGTCAAATGCAGCCACGTCACAAGTAATTAACGTGACAATTGCAGGACCTTACTCTGTAACTTATACAGATGGAAATGGATGTTCTTCAGCATCAGTAGTCACAAATATTACTGTGAATGCAACACCTTCTGCTCCTGTAATTTCTGCAGGTGGACCGTTGACATTCTGTGCTGGTGGATCTGTTGATTTGACTTCATCTCAGGGAACTGGAAATGTATGGTCAACGGCAGAGACAGCTCAAATGATTACTGCAACAGTTACAGGTGCTTATTCTGTTGTTTACACTGCGGGTAATGGTTGTTCAGCAACCTCTGCAATAACGAACGTATCCGTTAATCCAATTCCAGTAATTACGATTGGAGGTGTTACAAACCCAACGGGTTGCGCGACGACTACTGGATCAATTCAAGTTTCAGGAAGCGGAACAGGAGTTGTTAACTGGACGGGTACTGCTTCAGGAACTTCTGGATCAGTTAGTTTGCCTTATGCAATTACAGGTTTAGGAGCAGGGCCTTACAGTGTTACATTCGATCAATTGGGATGTACTTCAGTTGCGATCGCACCGACATTAGTTGATCCAACGCCTCCCGCTGTGCCGAATGTGGTAGCGAGTGGAGCAACAACTTTCTGCACAGGTGGTTCTGTTGACTTAACTTCTTCTTATGCTGCTGGAAATGATTGGTCAAACACAGAAACAACTCAGTCGATTACTGTAATTTCTACTGGAGTATATTCAGTTACTTATATAGACGGAAGTGGATGCTCTTCAACATCGGCGCTAATCTCTGTAACGGTGAATCCAAATCCAGTTGCACCAATTGTGACTGCAAGTGGACCTATTACGTTTTGTGATGGTGGTTCAGTTGATCTTACTTCTGGTCAGGCGACAGGAATTGTTTGGTCATCGACTGAAACGACTGCGACAATCAACCTAACAGCATCTGGTGCATTTGATGTGACTTATACAGACGTAAATGGATGTTTTGCAACTTCAACTCAAACGATCGTGACAGTTAATCCGATTCCATCAGCACCGATTATTATGGCTAGTGGACCAACAACATTCTGTGATGGAGGTTCTGTTGATCTAAGTTCTGATCAAGTGACAGGAAATGACTGGTCAACAACTGAAACGACTCAAACAATTACTGTTTCTACAGCAGGTCCATATTCTGTAACTTATACAGATGGAAATGGATGTGTTGCTACCTCCGCTTCAATTGATGTGGTTGTTAATGCATTACCAACTGTTACTATGACTGCTTTGCCTGATGTTTGTAATTATACAGCAGCATTCTCATTAAGTGGTGGTTCTCCAGCAGGAGGTACTTACAGTGGGGCAGGAGTAATTGGTGGTTCTTTTGATCCTTCAATTGCTGGTGACGGTGCGCATACAATTACGTATCATTACACAGATGGAAATGGATGTTCTGGATCAGCTTCGCAAGATATTTTTGTTGATGGATGTCAAGATCTTCAGGAGATCAAAAATGCAGATGTGATTGTTTATCCTAATCCAACATCGACATTGATAAATGTTTATACTCAGGGAGCTTTAATTAGTAATGTTAAAGTGTACGATGGAGCGGGAAGACTTATTTCTGAATACAAAGAAACATCTGAAAAAATTGCGATTGACTTATCACAAGTTGCTCGGGGTGTTTATCACTTAGAAATAGCTATAGGTGATCAAACTTATAGATCAAGAGTTGTGAAAAGATAGATTGATAAAAATCAGTTTTACATAGGAAGAGGAGCTTAGGCTCCTCTTTTTTTTTAAATTGTAGTTTTTGTTTATTAAAATGTCATTCCAAATCAATAAAAAATGTTATTGTTTAGATTTTTTTTTGACCGGTCTTATTCGTAATTTAGGTGACGAAAACTAAAACAATGAAACTATGAAACGAAACTCTCTTATAACTGCTTGCTCAGTTGCCTTGGTCTCTATGCAGTTCGGAGCATTTGCTCAAAGTGAACAAGGACCAAGACAGGTCTATGTAGACAATCTAAATTATGAAACAGAAATAGGACCAAACGGTTATAAGCGTTGTGCGACTATGGAAGCTGACGCTGCATTAAGAGTCAAAAACCCAGGGATGGGAACTTTGCAACAACAAGAAGCATGGTTGCAGAAGAAAATCGAAGAATATAAAGTAAAACAAGCTGCCTTAGGTGGAGCTAAAGCTGTTCTTTTAACAATTCCAGTTGTTGTTCACGTAATTCACAACGGTGATGCCTTAGGATCAGGAGAAAATATTGACGATGGTCAAGTTTTTTCACAAATCGAAGTGATGAATCAGGATTTCAGAAGAATGTTAGGTACCAATGGATCGAACACAAATCCTGATGGAGCTGATATCGAAGTTGAATTCTGCATGGCGGCCATTGATCCTAACGGATTGCCAACGAATGGAATTGACAGAGTTCAATTGTCAGCAGCATCTTATTCTGGTATTAACGGCGTTAATGCAATTAAGCCTGGAACAATTTGGGATCCAGAATTATATATGAATATGTGGACTGTGAACTTCGGTAACTCAGGTTTACTTGGCTATGCGCAGTTTCCAAACAATTCAGGTTTAGGAGGAATGAACTCAAATAATGGTGCAGCTAATACAGATGGTGTTGTAGCTGGTTATCGTTATTTCGGTTCCCAACAAATTTATCCTGCAGGAACATATTCTGCTCCTTATAACTTAGGAAGAACAATGACACACGAAGTAGGACACTTCTTAGGGCTTCGTCACATTTGGGGTGATTCTAATTGTGGAAATGATTTCTGTAATGATACGCCTGAATCTTCAGGTTCAAACTATAATTGTAATGTGCAAACAACTTGTGATGGAATCCAAGATATGGTTGAAAACTATATGGATTATACGAACGATGCATGTATGAATATCTTTACTAACGATCAAAAAACAAGAATGCGTACTGTATTTGATATCTGCCCGCGCAGATTAGGTTTAACAACGTCTAATGTTTGTCAGTTGTCTCAAGATCCAGATGATACTGGTGTTAGTTCAATAATCTCTCCAACGGGTTCAAGTTGTGCTGAAGGATTTACTCCAGAGGTAACAGTTCAGAACTTCGGATCGAACACGGTATCCTCATTCACTATAAATTATAATATCGATGGTGGAACGAATCAAACTCAAGCTTGGACAGGTACATTAGCGACGGGTTCTTCTGTAAATGTAACGTTGCCTTTTATGGCTTCTTCAGGAACACACGTGTTCAATGCTTCAACAAGTGTTCCTAATGGAAATATGGATTCAAATTCTGGAAATGATGCTAGTTCATCAAACTATACGCTTACAGCGGGGGGGCAAGTAGTTACATTTAACTTATCAACGGATTGTTTTGGAGAAGAAACGTACTGGGAATTAAAGGATGCAAGTGCTAATTTAATTTACTCAGGAGGTAATATCGAAACAGTGATTCCTCCAGGTGGATTGCAAAATGGCACGGCTCAAGGAGATGCTGGTGCTTATGCCAATGAGACTACCTATAATTTCGACTGGTGTTTAACTCTTGGATGTTACGATTTCGTAATTTATGATGACTGGGGTGATGGATTAGAAGGAACAGCGGAGCCTAATTGTAATACTGATGGTTCGTATTCTATAACTGATCAATGGGGACAGAGTTATGTTACAATGCAGAATGTTGCCTTTGGTGGATCTGAAGCAAGTAACTTCTGTATCGTTGTTGGTGTTGAGGAATTGGAGAACGACGGTGTAAATGTTTATCCAAATCCAAGTGAAGGTTTATTCAATGTTGAAATGAAAAACTTCACAGGCGAAGACCACACTGTAATTGTTACAGATATTTCTGGAAGAGTTGTGATGAACAAACAAGTTAGTGCTGGAACATTCCAATTGGATTTATCTAGTGCTGCTGCAGGTTCTTATACAATGACTATCCAATCAAGTATAAGTAAAATGGTAAAAAGAATAGTTGTGAATAACTAGTCTTAGAATCTCAATAGTTTTGAAGGGTCTTGGTTTTACCGAGTCCCTTCTTTTTGTTTCTTACCTTGTCTTGATTTAATCAAAAGTAATTTGTTGGATTTATTGAAACCTAAACGATCCCTATCTGGCGGCACACATGAGTGATCGAACAATCGAATAATCAAACAATCAGATAGTCGATTTCCCTATCAAAAGCTAAGGCTTTTTTGTACTTTTACTTCCGATAACCGATCTGATTTTTCATCATTAAGAGCAAGCATTCCATGAATAGTATCAAAATTAACGGACACGGACATATTCTTCCTGAACCAAAGGAAATTCCAAGTTTTATGAAGGAAAAGAAACTGTTTTGGATTGATGATGATAAGAAGTTCATGCGTCAAGGTGATTGGGCCCGTCCAATTACGGATGATAGCTTCTTCTTTAATGAGAAAATAGAATGGATGGCGAAGCACAATATCAATCACGGTGTAATGCTTAATTTATCTCAAATTTATTGCAATGGTTGGGAAAGAAGCGATGCTTTTGACGCGATCCGCTGGCAAAATGATTTCAACGCAAGTGTGCAAGAAAGACGTCCCGATAAATTTACATGCGGCTTCGTTGTTCAACCTTTATTTCTCGAAGATGCATTAAAGGAAATTGATCGTTGCGTAAATGTGTTGAAAATGAAACTGCTTTGTTTACCTTCTCACTTCTTGAATAAATATGAAGAGTGGGTTTCTGTGGCAGATGATAGTGTTCTTCCAATTTTCGAATTGGCAAATGAATACGGTTTGGCAATTGAAATACATCCATACGACGGGCAAAAAATGGTAAAGTTAAAAGATGAATACTGGCGTTTCCATTTGGTTTGGATGATGGCGCAAACAGCAGACACACTTCATTTTTATACTTTAAAAGATTTCGTGCATAAATTTCCAAATATTAGAACTTGCTTCGCGCATGGTTGTATGTTAGGACAGGCAAACTATGGACGAAGATTACAAGGTTTTGATGGCAGACCTGATTTATTTGAGGAAGCTCAAGATCCACGTTCTTCTCTCGGACATAAAAATTTATTCTTCGATACTTTGGTTCATGATTCTTATACGCTTCAATTGCTAAAGCATCGAGTAGGATCGGCTCAAATCTTGGCCGGACTAGATGATCCGTATCCTTTGGGCGAAATGGAAGGAGTTGGAAGTTCATTTCCAGGCCGTGTAATTGATTATGCAGTGGAAATCGATATCATAACTCAACAGGAATCAAATGACATCTGGCATTCAAATGTATTACGTTGGTTAGGGAAAGAAAAGCTCTAGTCAATCAAGCCTTCAAAGAACAATTATTACCTTTACTGACCAATTATAAGTTAATGGCACAAAAACCTTCCATATCAAAAGGAACCAGAGATTTTCTACCGGCTGAAGTAGCAAAAAGAACATACATTTTCAATACCATTCGCAAATCGTTTGAAATTTATGGGTTTTCACCAATAGAGACACCTTCTTTTGAATTGTCAACGACATTGAAAGGGAAGTACGGAGATGAAGGAGATCAGCTAATATTTAACATTCTCCGTTCTGGAAATTACTTGACAAAAACAAAAAATGGTGAAGTCAGCCAAGAATTGACTGAGTTGAGTTTTGATAAATTAACGAGTGAGCAGAGAGTTCAGTTAAATCAAATCACGTCTAAAATATCTGAGAAGTCATTGCGCTACGATTTAACCGTTCCGTTTGCACGGTTTGTAGTACAGCACCAAAATGAACTTTCTTTTCCATTTAAGCGCTATCAAATCCAACCTGTTTGGAGGGCAGATCGACCGCAGCATGGAAGGTATCAAGAGTTTTACCAATGCGATGCAGATGTTGTTGGAAGTGATTCGCTTTTGTACGAAGTTGATTTCGTATTGCTTTTCGATGAAGTCTTAACGAATTTGGACCTGCCCGATTTCACGATTCAAATCAACAATAGAAAAATTCTATCGGGAATTGCTGAAGTAAGCGGCGAGTCAGATAAGTTGATTCAAATTACCGTAGCAATTGATAAACTAGATAAAATCGGTAAAGACGGAGTTGTCAAAGAATTGCTTGAAAAAGGTGTTTCTGAAATGGCCCTTGAAAAAATAAACCCATTATTTGATATAACGGGCGATACGAAAAGCCGACTTTCACAAATGAGGTCCTATTTGGCATCAAGTGAAATTGGTCTTGAAGGGGTTTCTGAAATGGAATTTGTTCTGGATCAAGTTGAAGAGCTTGGTTTGAAAAGAGCAAAGGTTGAGTTTGATGTTACCTTGGCGCGTGGATTGAACTATTACACAGGTGCTATTTTTGAAGTGAAGGTAAATGGTGTGAACATGGGGAGTATTTGTGGTGGTGGGCGATACGCCGATTTAACAGGGGTTTTTGGAATGAAAGACATGTCCGGAGTTGGAATTTCTTTTGGAGCAGATCGGATTTACGATGTGCTCACAGAGTTGAATTTGTTTCCAGAAGCAGTTGATAATACATTGGATCTGTTATTTATCAATTTTGGTGAAGTAGAGGAGAAGCAGTGTTTGAAGCTTGTGAAGCAAATGAGAGCGGAAGGAATTTCATCTGAATTGTATCCATCGTCTGCCAAAATGAAAAAGCAAATGAAATACGCCAATGATCGCAATGTCAAAAATGTAGCTTTGATTGGTCAAGATGAAATAGATAAAGGAATCCTTTTAATCAAAAACATGGAGAGTGGCGAACAAACTGAATTGAGTTTTGATCAAGCTATAACTCAATTGAAAGCTTAAAATGAAAAAATTTGTAATTAATAATCAGACAATATCATTGGCTCAATTGGACGAAATTCTTGACTCTGGGGTCGAAGTTGTCGTTAGCAATGAAGCAAAAGAGGCAATTGATAAATGCAGAGCGTACTTAGATTTAAAAGGAAAAAGTAAGGGCAAGCTTATTTACGGCGTTAACACTGGATTTGGTTCACTTTGTAATACTGCAATTTCTCCTGAGGATTTGGAACAACTTCAACGCAACTTGGTTTTATCACATGCATGTGGAGCAGGAGAAGAAGTTCCTTCTCATATAGTAAAACGTATGTTACTTCTTAAAGCAATTGGTCTTTCTCACGGGAATTCAGGTGCTCAATCGCAAACTATTGAACGCCTTCTTCATTTCTATAATAATAACGTTATCCCTATTGTTTATCAACAAGGAAGTTTGGGTGCTTCAGGCGATTTAGCTCCTTTGGCGCACATGTCTCTTCCTTTGCTGGGGGAAGGTGAGGTATATTATGAAGGAAAGAAACGATCGAGTAGTGATGCTCTTGCAATTCTTGGGCTTGAACCAATCATTCTCCGGTCGAAAGAAGGGCTTGCATTACTTAATGGAACTCAGTTTATGAGTGCTTATGGATCATATGCTGCATCAAACGCAAAAAAGCTTTGGAATCAATTCAATTTAATTGGAGCCTTGTCACTTGAGGCTTATGATGGAAGAAAGAATCCATTTCAGGCAAATGTAAATGAAATTCGAAATCAAAATGGGCAAATTGAAACTGCTACTGTTTTTCGTGAGTTGTTTGAAGGGAGTGAAATGATTAATCGAGAGAAAGAGCATGTACAAGACCCTTATTCATTTAGATGTATTCCACAGGTACATGGTGCTTCAAAAGATGCAATTGATTATTGTTCCACAATTATAGAAAGAGAGATTAATGCTGTAACTGATAATCCGACAGTCTTTGTGGATGAAGATGATGTTGTTTCAGCTGGTAATTTTCACGGACAGCCTCTTGCATTGTCAATGGACTTTCTAGCAATTGCATTGGCTGAGTTGGGAAGCATCTCTGAACGGAGAGTGTACAAGCTTATTTCAGGTACGAGAGGCCTTCCTGCATTTTTAGTGGCTAAACCTGGTTTGAATTCTGGATTTATGATTCCTCAGTATACAGCGGCCTCTATCGTTAGTCAGAATAAACAGCTTTGTTCACCAGCTAGTATTGATTCAATTGACTCAAGTAATGGGCAAGAAGATCATGTAAGCATGGGGTCAAATGCAGCTACCAAGTTATACCGAGTAATTGATAATTGTTATTCAATCCAGGCGATAGAATTGATGAATGCAGCTCAAGCAATGGATTTTAGGAATGAGAAAAGCTCGAATAAAATTGAATCTCTTCGTGCCGCATATAGAAATGAGGTTGCGTTTGTCGATAATGATATCTATCTGCACCCGATAATTAAAACAAGCGTTGAGTTCGTGAAGAACTTATATTAAATAATATTTCAAGAATGATTTTAACGTATGAACGAGATTGATAACGACGGAATAGAGGGAAGAGGAAAAAGACCTGTGTTTTTGACAGTACTTTGTGTTTTAAGTTTTATCTATATGGGGTTTGGACTTTTAGCTGGCCTCGGTGGAGTAGTTAGCGGGCCAAGTTCTTCTGAGGAAATGCAGCGGGCCAAGGTTGATATGGCAAAGCAAATAGGAGAATTGAAAAAGCAAGGTATGGACTCTTGGGTTCCGACTATGCAAAAGATCGGTAGAATGGTTGAGCAAATGAATGATAACCATTACTTGTCTACTTTCCTTAATCTTATTTTTACCCTTTTGGGTATTTATGCCGTATTCCTTATGATGAAAGGAGCCAAGCTCGGATTTCATCTGTATATAATTCACTCAATACTGGCTATTGTTGGCGTATATTTTTACGTTTCAGCCGCAAATATTCCAACATTTGTAATTATAGTGAACCTTACTATTTCAGGAGTTTTCATTTTTATGTATTCCAGAAACTTGAAGTGGATGCGTTGAGATTTGACGTAAGGAATGAATATCTTGATGATTGAACTTACGAACGGTAAAACGTTTATGAAGCAATTAGTAAAACTAATGTTCCTATTCCTAAGTTCTTAAAATTGTAATTCCAAGGTTGTAAATCTTTGTAACTGCAAGAAAACCTTTACCTTTGCGCCAAATTTGAACGTATATGATAGCAGTAAATAATTTATCACTTCAATTTGGGAAACGCGTCTTGTTTGATGACGTAAATGTAAAGTTCGTTAATGGGAATTGCTATGGTGTAATTGGAGCGAATGGAGCAGGTAAATCTACCTTCCTAAAAATCTTAACAGGAGATCAAGATCCAACAACTGGTCATGTTTCTATCGAGCCAGGGAAAAGACTTGCAGTTTTGAGTCAGGATCACTTTAAGTTCGATGAGTACGAGGTGTTAAATACTGTAATCATGGGCCATACGCGTTTGTATGAAATCATGTCTGAAAAAGATGCGCTTTATGCGAAGCCTGATTTTTCCGATGCAGACGGAATGAGAACTGCAGAACTAGAAGGTGAATTTGCTGATTTGGAGGGGTGGAATGCTGAAACTGATGCAGCCGCTTTACTCTCCAATTTAGGAATAGGCGAGGATAAGCATTATATGAAAATGGCAGATATTTCGAACGATCTTAAAGTTCGAATTTTGTTGGCGCAGGCCCTGTTTGGAAATCCAGATATCTTAGTATTGGATGAGCCTACCAATGATTTGGATTTAAAAACCGTTGGATGGTTGGAAGATTTCCTTTTGGATTTTAAAAACACAGTAATCGTTGTATCCCACGATAGGCACTTCTTGGATACTGTTTGCACGCACGTTTGTGATATCGATTTCAATAAGTTGAGCATCTTTACCGGTAACTATTCATTCTGGTACCAATCGTCTCAATTGGCCTTAAGACAGCGTTCTGATAAGAATAAGAAAGCAGAAGAAAAGAAAAAGGAACTTCAAGACTTTATTACTCGGTTCTCTGCGAATGCTGCGAAATCAAAACAAGCGACGAGTAGAAAGAAAATGATTGCGAACCTCGATATAGAGGAAATAACAGCATCAAGTAGAAAATATCCTGGGATTACATTCGCACAAGAGCGTGAAGCGGGAAACCAAATATTAAATTTCAGTGGTTTAGCTAAATCGGTGGAAGGTGAAATTCTTTTTAAAGGATTGGATTTTATAGTGAACAAAGGAGATAAAATTGCATTCGTTTCTAAAAGCTCCGTTGCACTGACAGCATTCTTTGAGATTTTAAGTGGAAACGATGTTGCTGATTCTGGAGAGTTTATCTTCGGAACAACAATTTCATCGGCGTATTTACCAAATGAGAACCACGGATTTTTCCAAGAGAAATTACCATTAATCGATTGGTTGCGTCAATACGCGCAAACGGAGGAGGAGAAAGAAGCAGTTTATTTAAGAACGTTCTTAGGCCGCATGTTATTTACGGGTGAGGAAGCATTGAAAACTGCAAATGTTCTTTCCGGGGGTGAAAAAGTACGTTGCATGTTGTCAAAAATGATGTTTGCTAAAGCGAATCTATTATTAATGGATGAGCCGACAAACCATCTTGATCTTGAATCGATTCAAGCCTTGAACCAAGGAATGAAAGATTTCCCAGGAACAATGTTATTCACTTCGCATGATCATGAGTTGGTAAATACTGTAGCGAACCGAATCATTGAAATCACGCCGAAAGGAACGATTGATAAGATGATGCCTTATGACGCTTATTTGAAAGACGAAAAAGTACATGCGCTTCAAGAAGAGTTGTACGCTTAATAACTGGTTGTTCGAAATTTCGAATGTTCGAACAATCGAAAAATCGACCTATAATGACACGTTATACTTTCGGGATTAATAATCCGCACCAGCAATACATAAACATCTCTGTAGAATTTGAAACCAAAGGTGACAGCACAACGTTGCAATTGCCAAGTTGGAGACCTGGCCGTTATGAGTTGGGGAATTTTGCGAAGAACATAAACAATTTAAAAGTTTATAATTCTAAAGAGAAGGTCATTGCTGCCGAAAAATTGAACAAGGACAGTTGGATAATCGATACTTCGAAAACCGATTCAATTAATGTCGAGTACAAGTATTACGCGATAGAAATGAATGCAGGCTCGTCGTTTTTAGACAAGGATCAATTGTACGTGAATCCAGTGAATTGCTGCATGTACGATCCTGAAACATATGACGATGCAGTAGAAGTTGTTCTAAATGTTCCTGAAAAATGGGATGTTGCAACTTCAATGAAAAAGAAGAGCAGTGGAATTTGGAACGTGAGTGGAATCGATGAGTTGTTGGATACGCCATTTATTGCGTCTTCAATGCTTCAATACAAAACGTATACGTCAAAGGATACGAAGTTCTTTGTTTGGTTCAACGGAGAGGTGAAACCCGATTGGGAAAGACTTTTAAAGGATTTTCAAGCGTTCACGGATTGTCAAATTGCTAAATTTGTTGAATTCCCTACGGACGAATACCACTTTATAAATCTCATTTTACCGTATCGAACGTATCATGGTGTGGAACATTCTAAATCGACCGTAATTTCTCTTGGCCCTTCGTATGAAATCTTCACAGATTTGTACAAAGAATTGTTGGGCGTAAGTTCACATGAGCTTTATCATACGTGGAATGTGAAAGCCATTCGACCGATTGAAATGTATCCGTACGATTTCACGAAAGAAAACTATTCTAAGCTGGGCTATCTTTGCGAAGGTGTGACAACCTACCAAGGGGATTTATTTCTTTTGAAAAGTGGCGTTTTTACTGAAGAACAATATTTTTTAGAACTCAAAGGTCAATTGCAACGTCATTTTGATAATTTTGGACGCTTTAATTATTCTGTAGCACAGTCATCTTTTGATACATGGCTTGATGGTTACGTTTCTGGAGCTCCCGGGAGAAAGGTTTCAATCTACACGGAAGGTTGTTTGTTGGCGTTTGTAACGGATGTTCGAATTCTTAAAGCAACAGACCATAAGTCCAATCTTGATGCAGTAATGAAGCGTTTGTATTTCAATTATTCATTGCAAGGCAAAGGCATTTCAGCAGAAGATTATCAGTCAGAGATAGAGGCAATTACAGGAGAATCTTGGAAGAAGTTCTTCAAGGATTATGTGAACGGAACAAAATCATTCGAATCAATAATTATTGATGCACTCGAATATATTGGTTTGGAATTGAATCTCAATCCAACAAGTAGTTACTCTGCAACACGATTGGGATTTAAGGCATTGAAGTCAGGAAATAATTTTGTGGTCAAAGCAATCTTTCCAGGCGGTCCCGCAGAAAATGCTAAGATTTCCCTAGATGATGAAATCATGGCTGTCAATGATATCGCATTAGACGGTGAACTTGACAAATGGTTGAATTACTTCGATGATGACGTAAAGAAGGTTACCATTAAACGTAAAGGTCGTATTGTAGAGCTAATCTTCCCTGAAGTGACGCGCGACTTCTACAAGAGATATACTATAACAAAGAATCCGAAACCGGAAAAGTTGAACGCAAGAGCGTATTTGGCTTGGAAAAAGTAGGTTTAAGAGGGTATTGTGAATTAGAAGTTATGGATTATAAGTGATGAGTTAGAAATTATGAGTTTGCTAATTCGGTGAGAATTCTAAAATAGCATTCAAATAAAATCCCTTTCGATAAAATCGAAAGGGATTTTTTAATATCATTTTGAGTCAATCTATAACTCCTAATTCATAATCTCTAGTTCAAAAAAGAATTACCACTTATAACTAATCCCCATACTTGGTAAAATTGGGAATTGATAAATTTTCTTTCCGGTTACACGATTTACGTAGAAGATGTTCTTTCTGTTATAAACGTTCGTTACACTTGCAACCAATTCGATTTTCGATTTGTTTTTGAATTCGAATCTCTTCTTAACTGAGATGTCCAATCTGTGGTAGTAAGGCAAACGTTCGCTGTTGAACTCTCCCAATATCGTTGACATGAAATCCGTGTTATCAGAAGTGTAGTCTGTTGTAACACCGTCTGAGAAGTTTTGAGACTCATAGAATCCAATTGTAGGAGTGAATGGTAGTCCAGAACCTAAATTCCATCTTCCACTTACCTCAAGGTCTTTTTTCTTACCGAACAAATAGGTTCCAACTAAGTTAACGTTGTGTCTTCTATCAAACACTGGGCTGTAGAATTGGAATCCATCCCAACGTTGAGATTTTCCATAAGAGTATACACCCCAAAGATACATGCGCTCTTCCGAATATTTTAAAAGAACATCAACTCCGAATGATTCACCGTTTTCAAGAATAAAATCTTTTTTGAATACATCATCAATTTGAGAGAATTGGGCAATATCATCGTAAAGTTTGTTTTGATTGATGTTACTCAATTGAGAGAAATATTTGTAATATCCTTCAATGTTTAATCCTAATTTTTTCGTTAAGTCAACTTCAACTCCACCAACTGCATGCCATGCGTATTGGATGCCATTTGCAGGACTTTTTTCTTCTCCGTATTGAGTAACGAATGTACTTTGAACATCTTCGGGGGCAGACAAAACTCCGTTAAACAAGTTAACAACATCTCTATCCGATGAAGCCGATGTAAAGTTTTGTGAGTAGCGACCTCCTGCTGCTTTAAAACGAACCTTTTCAGAAGCATTGTATTTAATGGCTAAACGAGGTTCTGGTGAAAACCCTCCTTCATAAGAAGCATACATTTGGACTCTAAAACTTGGTTGAACGACCCACCTTGTTGTAACGTAACGGTAATCGAAATATGCACCAATCTCGGTTGACCAATTATTTAATTCAATCTTACGATTTACCTCGTTATAAGTTAAAAATTCCGTTGCAAAGCCACCAAAGTTTAAACCGTAGTTGATCTCGCTATTGTTTTTTAAGAAATACGTGAAGTCCAATCCGAAATCAAATCCACCAACAAGACTAGATCTTTCCAATGTGTCAACTGCCGATAAAGCCTCGCTGAATTTCGTTTGGAAGCTACTTCCATTAATGTGTCCCTTAATAAAGATAGGTGCACTAGAAGGAACTAAAAGGAAGTTCAGTCCACCACCGCTTTGCTGCCAATTAATATTTGCAATATCGTAGTTTACTTCATCTCTATTGTGAAAACCGAATGCACTTACTTTAGATCGTCCGTCTCCCTTGAAAGTAACCTTTCCATATAAATCAGTAAAGTTAAACGGCATTCCAGAACTTTCTCCAGATTGCTCATCTCTATTGATGCCAGGATATAGTGTTTGTGAAGATTGATTGATTAAACTCTGTTTTGCTGAGAATATGTAAGTAACAGCACCAGGCCCATCTTTTGGCTTACTTAGAGGTCCTTCAAGAACAAGCTTTGCCATAAACGGAGAGACAGAAACTTTTCCGCTAAATTTCTTCGAGTTACCATCTCGGTATTGGATATCCATAACAGAAGAGATTCTTCCTCCGAATTCAGCACCAAATCCACCTGTATAAATATCAGCACTTTTAATAAGTTCCGTTTCGAAAATTGAGAAGAAACCGATAGAGTGGAATGGAGTGTAAATTGTCATTCCATCCAATAAAATTTTGTTTTGAATGGGTGTACCACCACGAACATAAAGTTGCCCACCTTGATCACCAGTTGTAATTACACCCGGAGTAATACCTATTCCTGCTAGGATATCGTTCTCACCACCAGGGCTAGGTACGCGCTCAAGTCCTGCTTGATCCAAATGAGTTTTTCCAGTATTTACCTCACGCTGATCTCGAATATGCTGAGCCGTAACTGTAATATCATCGATATCTTGAACACCTTTGTCTTTCACCAAGGAGAAAGTGAAATCATTATTACCAATTACTTTATCGATCTTGATACTTTCATTAATCGTTTCAAATCCGAATGAAGCAATTTCAAGAAAATAGTTCCCTTTCGGTAATTTTGAAATGGAAAATAATCCGTCACCATCAGTCCAATCACCACCTGCAGAGGTAGTGTCAACTGTTCCATCAGCGCTAGTCGTTAATCGAAGCAATCGAACCTTTTGGTCAGGAAAAGGCTCACCATCAGCGTCGTTGTAGACAACACCACGAATATTAAAATCTTGGGAGAATACTGTTCCCAAACAGGAAACAGAGAGAAGGAGTGTTAATAACAGTTTCATATGTATAGTTTGTACCGCCCGAAGATACGATATTCGTGTAATTATGACAAAACTTTAACATTAAACTATGTGAACCGTATTAATGATTTATTGAACGGGAAAAATGAGATCGATTACTGGAATTACGATGCAATCGAAATGCGCTAAAAATTAAGAGTTTATGAGGATGTGAAGCTTATTTGTTCCGCAATTGAATTTTGGCCTTCTCCCAATAAATATCCATGGTTTCTAAATTGGAATCTTCGATTGGAACATTGCCATCTTTCATCAGTGTTTCCATCAATTGAAACCGATTGATGAATTTTTTATTTGTTTTCGAAAGTGCGTTCTCAGGGTTTACATTTATAAAACGGGAGTAATTAATCAACGAGAACATAACGTCTCCGAATTCTTCTTCAATTTTTTCTTGAGATGCTCCAGATTCTACTTCTTCAGAAAGTTCTTGCATTTCTTCCTCAACCTTTCCCCAAACATCTTCACGTTTTTCCCATTCAAATCCAATTCCTTTAACTTTTTCTTGAATGCGAGCAGCTTTAACTAAAGCAGGAAGAGATTTTGGAACCCCCTCTAAAACAGAGTCCTTCCCTTCTTTTAGTTTGAGCTTTTCCCAGTTTTGTTTGACTTCTTCCTCAGACGTTACTTCAAGGCCTCCATAAATATGCGGGTGACGGTGAACGAGTTTATTGCAAATGGCATCAAGAACACTCGTGATGTCAAAAGCATTTTTTTCTTGTCCTATTTTACAATAGAAAACCATGTGTAGCAGAATGTCACCAATCTCACCTTTTAGTTCCTCCAAATCATTATCGATAATTGCGTCGGCAAGTTCGTAGGTTTCTTCAATGGTAAGTTGGCGAAGTGATTCAAGCGTTTGTTTTTTGTCCCATGGGCATTTTTCACGAAGTTCGTCCATGATGTCCAATAACCGCTTAAATGCAACCAATCTCTCGTCCATTTTTTTTATTTCAAAACTAGTAAGAAAACTCGATTGATTTCAAGTTATATTAGTTAATGAGATTTCTTATTTTTGACGAGATGAAATTTATCACCACACTTCTACTATTACTTGTATCCGTCTATTCTTTTGGACAAAAAGAGTCTTGGTTAGAAGTTAGGGGTAAAGCCGGCTTTCTAGTCGCGCATCGAAGCATAATGGGACACCTCGCGACGCAGCATACAATTGCAACTGAGGTTAGTTATATGTTTAAAGGAAATGGCGAAAAAGATTGGCACAAAGCATATAACAATCCTATTTATGGGGTAAGTGCTTTTTTTGGATCTGTAGGAAACCATGAATTAATGGGGAATTATGGCGGCGCCTATGGATTTATATCTGTTCCATTAATAAAAACAAAACGGTATTCCTTTTCGGGAAGAATGGGATGTGGATTGGCCGTCGCAGGTAAAATCTACGATACTGAATCAAACAATTTGAGCATCGCAGTTAGTACACGGTTTAATGCCCTTGTTAGTTTGGGATTGGAGAATAAAGTGGAATTCGGAAACCATTCTATTAATTCGATTATTGATATGACGCACTTCTCAAATGCGGCAATCAAAGTCCCTAATTTTGGCTTAAACTTGCCTTTTTTCAGTCTGGGCTATGGCTATAGAATTCGCAAATCCAGCTTGGATTCAATTCCAAAATTTCAGAAGTTTAATAAGAAATGGCAGTTTGGAACCTTAGGATTTGTTTCTTTGAAGGAAGAATATCCAGTAGGGGGGAAGAAATACTTTATTCATGGATTGAACTTAGTTGCTCGTCGCTACTTCAAAAGAGCTGTAGGAGCCGAATTGTCGTTCGATTATATTCATAAGCAATCTGTTATGGTGTTTCACGAAGATGTGCCTAAAACACAAGCTGAAATTTTTCAATTGGGTGTTTTTCTGGGGTATTTAATGCCATTGGACCATTTTCATGTTGTTGTTGGGATGGGGTATTACGTTAGAGATAAATTTAGACCGGAAGATATGTTTTACCATCGAGTAGGAATGCGCTATGTTTTTGACAAAGGGTTGAACTTGAATTTAGTACTTAAATCGCATTGGGCCAGAGCTGATTATGTAGAGTTTGGGGTTGGATATACAATTAACAAATGAGAATAATAGTTCTATTTATAACTTTCGTTTTTATCCTAGCTTCCTGTAAAAAGGCAGAGGATAGGCCATGCTTCAAAGGTGTTGGTGATGAAACGACTGTTGAAATAGAATTAGCCTCTTTTGAAACGCTATTTTTAGGACCGCATTTAAATTATATATTGGTTCAAGATACTGTGGGAAAGGTCGTTTTGACAGGAGGAGAGAATTTAATAAACTTTATAGGGTCTAATATAACTGATGGTGAACTGAGGATTACAAACGATAACCGATGTAATTTTTTAAGAACGTATAAAAAGTCAGTGACGGTTGAGATTCATTTAGTGAATATTAATAGAATTGAATTTCAAGGAACAAAACCACTTATTTGTCAAAATACCTTAACGTGTCCATTTCTAGAGGTCGCTATTGTACAAGGTGCTGGAGCATTTAACTTGAAGATAAATAACTCAAGGATTAAAACGAATATTTCTAACGGTTGGGGAAACATGGTTGTTTCAGGATCAACAAATTATGCAAATTTCAATGCGGGGAGTAATGGTGTTATCGATTCCTATGGATTGGTTGTTCAAGATTCATTGCATGTGATATCTAAAACTCCGGGTACTTTGAAAGTGAACGCAGAAGCTAGTTTTTTTAAAGCGGAAACTTCTTCAACTGGAGATATCTGGTATATTGGAACGCCGGCCTCTTTGGGCCATATTCAGAGTGGTACGGGAGAATTGATTGACAAAAATTAGTAACTTTACACTAAAGTTTTAAGTCATGGTAGAAGTTCTATTATCTATTTTATTATTAGCCCTTGCATTTGGTGGAATAGCTATCAAAATTTGGGCGAAAAAAGGCGGTGAATTCGCTGGTACGTGTGCGAGTAATAATCCAATGCTTCAAGAAGAAGGAGCATCTTGTGGATTGTGCGGTGCCAGTCCTGAAGAAAAATGTAAAAGTGACGCTATTTCTTAGACATTTCTTTTAAGCTGCATTAAAATCTTAAATGCTTCGTCAATATCATTTGAATTCACAATTGCAGTAAACTCATTTGCTGTAGATACAACTTGTTCGATATTAATCCCTTCCCAAGCGAGGTGCTTCATGATGTAATAATACACACCATACGTTTCTGTATTCGTTTCAGGTAGTTTAACAGTAATCGAAGATAAATCCTGATTGTGAGCCTTAAGTCTTTCTTTCGTGAAGATGCCTTTCACTTCCTCTGCATATTTTTCATTCAAGATATATGTTGTTTCCGTAATACCTTTACAAACTGTGAAGAAAGAATCTTTGTCTTGTCTGATCGTTTGAATAAGAACGCTTTGAGCATCTCTTAGCGACTCAGAGTTTTCATATGTAAAATCAACCAAATCACTACGGACTAGGAAATCTCCAATTCCACCGATTACATTGTTAATTTTTACATCCAATTTATGGTAAACCCCCGGAGTCATACGTTTGATTGCCATTACAATCGCACCTTCTTTGATCTCCTTTCCAGTAGACTTTTCAATTTCAGGCTTGATCTTACGCGCCAATGCAGAAATGTTAATTAAGTTTTCTGTCATTGCCTCTCTAAGAAACGGGCTTCTATTGATGATGTCTTCTGTGACCTTACTAATTGAACTCATGAGTGTATATATATTTTCTTATTCAGCTAATTTAGTGAAATAATTGACTACTTGTTAATTTATACACGGAATTACGCTAATGTGCCTAATTTTTTTTCAACGAGGGAAATTACGAGCTGAAGTTGCTCGTTTTTAGTGAGTTTGGTGTTGTCGATTACAACAGCATCATCGACTTGAATTAAAGGGCTTTCTGATCTTGTAGAGTCGATTCTGTCTCGCTCTAAAAGGTTGGCTTTAACTTCTTCTTCAGTAGTTTCAATGCCATTGTCTTTTAATTCAGAAAACCGACGTCTTACGCGTTCGTTAATATCTGCAGTGACGAATAGTTTGAGTTCGGCTTTAGGAAAAACGACAGAGCCAATATCCCTACCGTCCATTACAATTCCGCCATTGGTTCCCATCTTGCGTTGTTCTCGAACCAATTTTTCACGAACATCTTTAATTGTAGCCACACGAGAAACGTACGCGGCAACTTTAGGAGTTCTGATAATTGATTCTACATTCACGCCATTTAAGTACATCTCAGGCTTCTTGGTTTCAGAATTAAGTTTGAACGACAATTCTGCTTTGTTTAGATTACGGATTATTGCTCCGCGGTCTAAATCGTTGTTATGAATATGGTTGTTTTGAATTGCGAAAAGAGTGATTCCTCTGTACATCGCTCCGGAATCAATAAAGACATAATGTAACTCTTTAGCCAATTCACGAGCTAATGTGCTTTTTCCACATGATGAATAACCATCAATTGCAATAACTATTTTGTCTTGATTATACACAAAGTAAAGTTAATGGAATTTCTTTAAAGTTCGGGCATAAAAAAAGGCGTTTCAGAAAAACCGAAACGCCTTTTTAAATTGTTAATTAATCTCCTTAGAAGTGGAAAGTTAATTTTAATGAACCTGCTGATCCAAATAATGTATTGTTGATGTTAGTATCAAATCCAAAAGAAGAAGCGCTAGTAGTTTCAACAACTTGTGTTCCAACAGAAGCTCCATCAGTTGATTCAGTTTCCATTGAACCTGCACCTCTAGAAATCAATCCAAGACCCCATCCGAATTCACCACCGATAGACATTTTTGGAAGTACAAAATACTCAGCTCCAATAAATCCTCTCAATCCTAAAGAAGTAGTCATTCCTGACTTCTCAGAAGTGATACGAGCTCCGTTTCCGTATGTATCAGTTGCAAGGTTTGTTCCCCAATCTGAAGTAGTTGCTCCTGTAATAGTCATAGCATTAGCATATGTGTATGTGCTGCTTGAACTAGAGAAAGCAACTCCTAACTCAGCTCCGTAGAAACCAACTAAACGACCAGAACCTTTACGCCATTCCAAACCTCCTGAAAGGCCTATGTCCATTCCTCCGTCTTTGTAAGTATCTTCAACCATTGATGGTAAAGCTGGAAAAGTTGGTGCAGTAGTTGCCAAATCATCACTAACCATGTTAGATCCGCTAGCATTACCAAAACCAATTCTCAAAGATCCACGGTAAGCCATATCATCAGCAGCAAAATACTTACCAGTGATTTGTTGGTTTGTTGTTAAATAATTCCACCCTGGAGCAGTATTACCATCATTTCCTCCAATTAAGTTACCCATGTAATTCAAAAATGGAGTTGCATCAATACCTAATGCCCAATCTCCAGAGACTGGCGTGTATTGTTTGTCTTGTGCTAGTGTCGTAGAAGTAGCTCCTAAAATAAGCGCTACTGCAAAAATTGATTTTTTCATAAATAAAATTTATTTGTTTCGTTACTAACTTACTGAACTTTGACCAGAAAGGTTACATAAAACAATCAACAGTGCATAGTTTATAACTGATACAAATAAAGTGCTAAACCCTTTAACTAATAATTGATAAAGAGCTATTTACGCCATTTTGAAATGTTGGTCGAAAGCGTTAACATATTGTTATATCCTGCTCTTGAGTAGATTACAAAGCCGTAGTCTAAAGTAAATTTTCGGAAATACAATCCAAGACCAAAAGATAATCCAGCTACACCAGGACGTTGCTCTAAAGCCATTTCTTTTCTGCGGTGGTAATCAAAACCAACTCTGAAGTGAATGTTTTCCGAAATAAGAGCTTCGACTTGATATGTAAAATGTCTTGCAAATTTTTCAAGGAAATTCGCTCTCGGTACTGGAATTGTGTCTCCTGAAAGTGGATCTATTGTTGGAAGTAAGGTTGGATCATTGTACGTGATGTCCCATCTGTTCAAGTGATGCGCAAGTAACGAAACACGAAATGGGGCGTGCGGCAATTTGTAAGAAACGGCCATTTGAAATTCGGTGGGAAGTGATGCCTTATTGTCATTGTTCGCATAAGAATTGAACTGAACACCCGCATTTTTAACCAAGGCTGTCACTAAAAATTCTTTCTCTTCATTGTGAAAAGTTCCGGCTAAATCTATCCCAGCACCAAAAGAGCTGTAACTTTCCAGTTGAGAGTATATTAAATTAACATTGGCGCCAATAGATATTCTTTTATTCAACTGCCTTCCAAAACCTGTACCTGCCACCATTTCGAAGGGAGAGAAGGTGCCTTCATTTGTTCCGTTTATAGATGTTCGTTG
>TARA_B110000305_G_scaffold60086_1_pt1 | contig 27731 bp, 30 predicted proteins | sample TARA_B110000305 | Tara Oceans TARA_B110000305 (sample SAMEA4397930) | marine metagenome | biome: Polar Biome; feature: [SRF] surface water layer (ENVO:00010504); material: water (ENVO:00002006), including particulate matter (ENVO:01000060) such as... | depth 5 m | reverse complement strand
GTTAATGGTCCACTTGAAGACCAGCCATTAGTTATAGACGTTTCAAACTTGTATGACGAAGACGGCTTAGGTGACCTAACAATGCAATGGCAAGTCCAGTTGCAAGGCGGTGGATGGCAAACAATAGATGGCGCAATCACACAATCGTTCACTCCACGTCAAAACCATGTCAAAAGACCACTTCGCGTCATCATTCAATATGTGGATGGCGAGGGCACACTCGAAGTTATTGAAACAGCACCAACAGGACCTGTGCAAAATTCAAATGACCGGCCCAAAGGTTTGCCAATTATAAGTGGGTCGCCTGTCGAGGATAACACCATAAAAATCGACGTTTCCGGAATTTCCGATGAAGATGGTGTTGGCCAGTTCGTCTACAACTGGGAGCGTTCTTCTGACGCAGCACGATGGACACCATACGAGACAAACTCGAGCAACCCTGCACTCTTACGCCTTAACCAACCAGAAGTTGGCTTCGCCTATCGCGCTATTGTTTCCTATATTGACGCTTATGACACGGAAGAAACACTCGTGACTCCCGCAACCAATGTAGTGCAAAATATTGATGATCCAGTTGAGGGTGAAGTCAGGGTCATTGGCCAAGCAAAGAAAGGCGAACGTCTTAAAATCGATACCTCAGGTCTGACAGATGACGACGGAATAGCCAACGTGCGGGCCACCTGGGAGATGTCTGATAATGGACGCTCATGGAGCGCGATACCCGATGTTTATGGAAGCAGCATGAATCTTGCTCAGACCCACGTGGGCAAATTAATTAGAATCCGGGCTGTAGTTGTCGATAATTTTGGCTCAGAAACTACCTTGTTTAGCCAACCAACATCGTTAACTCAAAACGTTAACTCCAAGCCTAAAGGCGTGATCAGAATTTTAGCAACGGGCGGCTGATCTAGCGGCCCCGCAAAAATAATTTATCTAATTCCTGCATACTCATTGACGTCCACGTAGGACGCCCATGATTACATTGTTGCGAACGCTCAGTCCTCTCAACATCACGTAATAGAGCGTTCATTTCCATTACGGTCAATGATCGATTAGCCCGGATCGAACCATGGCATGCCATCGCAGAAAGTAGTTGATCCCGGGCGGACGAGACTCGATCTGACACCCCAAACACTGCAAAATCACTTAAAACATCCCTAACCAAGTCGGCATAAGAGGCATTGCCCAATAGCGCTGGAACTTGTTCAATGCGAATGGTTTCTGGGCCTGTACGGCGGACCGTCAAGCCAAAACTGGCAAATAAGGTCTCCGAATCATCTACCAACTCAGCCTCCCTCTCTGTCACGGTCATACTAACTGGAATTAATAACGGCTGACTGACCAATCCTGTTTCGTCCATGGCCTGCTTCAATGCCTCGTAGGTAATGCGTTCATGCGCCGCGTGCATGTCGACAATAATCAAGCTATTGACCGCTTGGGAGAGGATATAGACCCCGTGGAGCTGAGCGATCGCATAACCCATCGGCGGAATATCTTCATTAGCGGTTTTAGAACCAATAAATTCCGGTATCAATGGATTAGAAATTGGATTATTCATTAATGATTGAAGCATTGAATAACCCTCTCCGGATCCACTTGCTCTCAATAATGCCAAACCAGATTGAATTGGCGACTCTGCCTGCAATGGGCGATCAGTAAAATTCTGCGCCGAGGATGCGGGACGGTCATCAGCAATCACCCGGCCCACCCCCCTTAAAAGAAGATCATAGATCAATCTAGAATCACGAAATCTAACCTCATGCTTTGTTGGGTGAACGTTCACATCAACCTGATCTGGATCCAACTCCAAATAAAGCAGATAACATGGATTTCGGCCGTGAAACAGCACATCCCGATAAGCTTGTCGTAAGGCATGTGAAATGATTTTATCTTTGACAATTCGACCATTCACAAAAATAAACTGGAGATCTGCCTGGGCCCGATTAAATGTTGCCCGACATGCCCAACCAGTCAAACGTAGACCAACAGCCTCTACCTCAACCGGTAACGCAGCGTCCATAAAGTTGGCGCCCAGTAAAGTAGAGACTCTCTCTTTACGCATAGCCTCAGAACTTACAGCGGGTAGCTGCCTAGTTACTCGTCCCTGGTGCGTTAATTGGAAGCCAACGTCAAACCGACTTAGGGCCTGCCGACTTACAACAGTATCGACGTGGCCAAATTCTGTTTTTTCTGTTTTGAGGAATTTTCTACGGGCCGGGGTATTAAAAAATAAGTCCCGAACGTCGACTGTTGTTCCTAACGGGTGGGATGCCAGCTCAATAATGGGTTCCATTCCGCGGCCTTCAACCTTAACCCTGGCACCCGACGCGCCTTTGACTGCTGATGTAAGGTCTAGCCGAGAGACCGATGCGATCGACGCAAGCGCCTCCCCACGAAACCCAAGAGTCTGAACCGCTACCAGATCATCAAGATCCTGAATCTTACTGGTAGCATGACGCGACAACGCCAGGGGCAGCTCTGAAGCCTCAATACCGAAACCATTATCACGAACACGAATCCGACCAACACCACCCGCCTCGCAGTCAACATCAATTATTGACGCGCCGGAATCAAGTGAGTTTTCAATTAATTCTTTGGCAACGCTGGCCGGGCGTTCAACCACCTCACCGGCTGCGATTTGATTCGCGAGCCTTTGAGACAGGAAATGAATCTGCCTTGGTTCATATTTCATTAATCCGCACTCGTATTTAACTGGTTACAAACATTCAAGACCTCGCAAACACGAGCACCGTTGCCACCAGAAAAAATCATTTTTAATTGAGCCGCGAGCATCGCGAACACAACGACGCGAAAAGTCTCAAACACATTAATAACCAGGTAACGATGCTCAGCCACTGATAAGTACCAGCGATAATTGACTGAGCCAAAGCGCCCTATTGCCCGTGGAAAAGACTTGTTCCAGAGATTAAATTGAATAGATTTCATATAAGCATGCTACCGCGCGGTTACTGGTACCTCTAGTCTTTGCCCTAATCGGATGTTATCTGACTCGATCTTATTTAACTCTTTCAACGTCTGGAGGGATATTCCATAGCGCATAGCAATCTCGGACAGAGTGTCGCCGCGCTTAACTTTGATTGTCTTCAATTTCCCGGCATTTTGTTGGCGCCAAGCGACTAGGGTATTGGGTGGTGGAATTTTCTCAAAGTGGGATTTGATACCCAGGTATATAGCTTGAGCAATACGATCTTGCTCTTGGACATTAGACAACCGCTTTGCATCAGCCCGGTTCGACAAGAAACCTGTTTCAATCAGAACGGAGGGAATATCAGGACTTCTCAACACAACGAAGTTTGCAAGTCCGAGCTTCTTTTTATGTACTCGACCAATTTTTGCCAAATTGGACAGAAGACCCCGGCCGGCTTGCTTCGAGTGTCGAATCGCAGAGTCCATTGACATATCGAGTAACACTTGACGATATTCTTCGTCAACATCGCCAAGATCAGCTCCACTCGCCAAATCATCGTTATTTTCCGTATTCTGAAGCCAGCGGGAAAGCTCGGAATTGGCACCACGCAGCGATAATGCGTAGACGCCGGTACCGCGGACGGAACGGTTTTTAGGGAAGCTATCAGCATGAATTGATACAAAGAAATCAGCACCAGCATCGCGAGCCAAACGAGGCCGGTCTTTGAGACGAATAAATTCGTCCTCATTGCGTGTTAACACGACTCGATACCCTGGCTCATTTTGAAATCTTCTGGCTATACGCTTCGCAATTCCAAGCACAATTTTCTTTTCCACAACACCATATGAAGTGGCTCCTGGATCAGCCCCACCGTGACCAGGATCAACTGCAACAACAATATCTCGTTGTTGCACTGGTGGTTCGGCCGAAGGGCCCTGAGAGACCCCGCGCTGGGAAGCCAATTCACCAGCCACGTAACCAACCACATCAACTACCAATCGATGCGGAAACCCCGCTTTCGGCGCCAAAGTAAATACGTTAGCCCGATATTTTCCTGCAAAATCAAAAACAATTCGACTACCAGTCTTATGGGATGAGGTGCGGATCCGTTTAATTCGAGTATCGTTGAAATTATTGAGTAATTTGGACGAACTCGATCCAAGATTACCGACATCGAGAACCAAACGCTTTGGGCTCTCCAAAGTCATTTCGGAAAACCTTGGTTGCCCCGACAACTCCAGCACGACTCGCGAACTATCTTGATTCGCCGAAGCCCTAAATGAGGTCAGCTCAATCGCAGATACCCAAGGTGGAATCAACATAACAATTAAGAAAAAAAAAGTATGTTTCACTCGATTTTCGCCGCCTCAAATTCGGATAGCCAAGCTTGGCCCTTTTTTGTCTGTGCGCTCAAAACACACAAACGACCATCGTCATGCCACATAAGATGCACATCTAAATCTGGTAATGGCATAGATCCACCGGCTCGCTGAGGCCACTCTATCAAGATACCTTGGTCATCAAGCATATCCCTAAACCCAAAAAATTCGAGCTCTTCTGGATCCTCGAGGCGGTATAAGTCAATATGTGAAATCGTCATTATTGTTGAAATAGCATAGGTTTCACAGAGAGTATATGTCGGTGATGGGATAGCACCTTTAACACCAAGTTGCTCTAAAAATGCACGTGCTAAGTGGCTCTTACCTGCGCCCAAGTGTCCAGTTAGGGTCACAAGAAACGGAGATGTGGGACAACACATCGCCAATTCGCTACCCAATGCACGGGTTTTGGTTTCATCACTTAATTCAATGCGCATCGAGGATTCCGGTTCGCAAACATCGTGGTAGTGTACCCATCATGAACGCATCTGGGCACCACTCAACTAAAGTTCTTGATGAACTTAAAAACAAGGCAAAGACCCTTGGCTTTTCGCGTGTCGGAATAACAGACACTGACGTAAGTGCCCATAGTCCGCACCTAACGCGTTGGCTCGATGACGGCTTTGAAGGCTCAATGGAATGGTTTCACCAGAATTTAGAGTTGCGCCATGACCCCAAAAAATTAGTTCCAGGCACACAACGTGTAATATCAGTGGCTCTTGACTATCTTCCCCCAAATACAAATTGTATTCGAATACTCAATGATCCTGAAAAGGCCTATATTTCGCGTTATGCCCTAGGACGGGATTACCACAAACTCTTGAGAAAACGTTTAAAGAAGTTAGCGACCTGGTTCCGCGAAGCAATCGCCCCTCACGGATTTCGAGTCTTCACTGATTCCGCGCCGATACTTGAGAAACACCTTGCTGAAAAAGCAGGTCTTGGCTGGATTGGGAAACACACTTTGCTGCTATCGAGACAGGCAGGAAGCTGGTTTTTTCTGGGAGAAATTTTTACAGATTACCCTTTACCACTAAGCAATAACCCAGAAACGTCACGTTGCGGATCCTGTACTGCCTGCCTCGATGTTTGCCCAACAAATGCATTTGCAGGACCCTTTCGTCTTGACGCAAAAAAATGTATCAGCTACCTCACTATCGAGCATAAAGGCGTGATCGATGAATCACTACGCGCTGCGATCGGAAATCGCGTATTCGGTTGTGATGATTGCCAGCTCGTCTGTCCTTGGAATCGATATGCAAACGTGGGAGATCCAGAATTTCAGCCACGTCACAACTTAGAAAACGTTCAGTTAATGGATTTATTTCAGTGGGATGAGCAAAAATTTTTAACTTCCACTGAAGGAAGCCCCATCCGTCGAGCTGGTTATATAAAATTTCTCGAAAATCTCGCCATTGGGCTTGGTAACGGGGGGGCGCGCGAGGAAGTCGTAGCTGCGCTCTCTGCACGACTTGGAAAGCACGGAGATACGCTGGACACTCATATTCAGTGGGCCTTAGAACGCCTCAGTCTTCAAGCGACAGAAAATGAGTACGGTAATATCTGAGCTCATCAATAGAGTCAAAAATATCCGCCAACGCTAAATGTGCTCCGCCTTTTTTAACACCATCAAGTATCTCGGGTTTCCAGCGTTTTGCCAGTTCTTTAAGGGTTGACACATCAAGGTTTCGATAATGGAAAAATGCCTCCAACTCGGGCATATAGCGCGCAAGAAAACGACGATCCTGACAAATCGAATTGCCACACATTGGAGAGCTATTTGGCTCAAGGTATTGAGAAAGAAAAAAAAGCGTCTGCTCCTCGGCATAAGACTCGGTTATCGTCGAAGCTTTTACACGCTCTGTAAGGCCCGAACCACCATGTTGACGAGTATTCCATTCATCCATGCCCTCCAACAGAGCTTTTGGCTGATGCACAGCCATTGATGGCCCTTCAGCTAAGACATTCAGATGCCTATCGGTAACGACTGTGGCAATCTCGATAATATGATCTGTCTCTGGCGACAAACCGGTCATTTCCAAATCAATCCAAATTAAATGATAAGGATCCTTCATTGAACCTCCCCGAAAGTCATACATTTTGCCAACCTTTGGTTGCCGGTGATCACCATCAACAAACGATCGACGCCCAGAGCAACACCATAGCTCTCAGGTAGCCCATGTCTCAATGCCTGGAGAAGTGGCTCATCTCTCGGCACCATTGGCCTGCGAAATTCAATCCGCCTTCCTTCATCATTTATGAAACGTAATTGCTGCTCATCGACGTCCGTGAGTTCATAATAGCCATTGGCAATCTCAATACCAAGTAGATACAACTCAGCCCGTTTAGCAACTAAGTCACCAAAGGAGTCCGCTTCAATCCGAGACAACGAAGCCTGGACCACCGGAAAATCGATCACGATATGATTCACTAGATGCGGCTCGATGTCTGTTGCAAATAAAATACTCAACATGCTATCGAGATTCTGCGAATCGATTGCTCCTGGCCCTAAGACTGAGATCGCACAATCTGTCAATTCAGGAAGGGTTACAGTGTGCGGATTAAGCCCAAATTGAGCCTCAAAAAGCTCACGATAGGTCACAACACGGGGAGCGCCGAAAGCTGTAAAGAGCACAACCAAATCAGAGATGTCTTGCACCATCGTCGCAAACACATCCTTATTAGCTGGGCGATACCATTCAAGCATTGTGAATTCGGTGGCATGCTTTAGTCCATGCTCGTTAGCTCGATAAGCTTTAACTAACGCATGCATGGGCTCTGCATAAACTGCTAATAAACGCTTTAAATAGGTCTCCGGAGAACTCAGCAAGTAACCTTGGGGTTGTCCGTCTGGATCTCTGATCTCAAAACTATCTATCCAGATATCGGAGGCAGGCGCCGCCGAAATTGCAGGAACATCTACTTCCAAAGAACCTCGCCCTGACAAAAACTGACGAAGTCCAGCTACTAGGCTCGCACGAGCTTTCAACATGCTATAGGCGGCCGAAGGCCGCCAACTCATTTCTTACCTGCGCGCGAGACGTAATCGCCAGAGCGCGTATCCACACGCAGCATTTCGCCTTCTTCAATGAATAGAGGCACGCTAACCACTGCACCTGTCGACAGCGTTGCTGGTTTCGATCCGCCCTGGGCTGTATCACCTTTTATACCGGGATCGGTTTGCTGAACCTGAAGTTCGATATGATTTGGCGGAGTCACAACCAAAGGAGCACCATTAAATAGAGTTACAATATAAGTCTCTTGTTCTTTTAACCACTTCAAAACATCCCCAACCGCATTTGCATCTGCTGCATACTGCTCAAACGAGCCATCAGTCATCATGAAATGATAAAATTCTCCGTCTGCATAAAGAAAATCCATATCCAGATCAATAACGTCAGCCGCTTCCAGAGAATCCCCAGACTTGTAGGTTTTATCGACCACACGCCCAGTTTTTAGGTTCTTCACTTTAACCCGACTAAATGCTTGGCCTTTACCAGGCTTTACAAATTCATTTTCAACAATCGAGCAAGGATCGCCGTCAATGAGAACCTTCAGCCCCGACTTAAAGCCGCTGGTTGAGATCGAAGCCATGGGATTACTCTCCGTTTACGGCCACAGTGATGACCGCAAATACTTCAGAATGCAATTGACATTGGATTTCGTGATCACCAGTCATGCGTAACGGGCCTTCTGGTAACCGCACTTCAGTTTTGTCTACTGACAATCCAGCTAGCACAGCTGCCTCAGCAATATCTCGCGTACCAATTGATCCAAAGAGCTTCCCCTCATCACCTGCTTTCGCAACAATCTCAACCCGAGAACCATTGAGTTCCTCGGCACGTTGATTGGCTTTATTTAAAGCTTCCTGCGCTACTGTTTCCAGCTCCGCACGACGTGTCTCAAACTCAGCAATATTTGTTTCGTTTGCTAAAACAGCACGGCCTTGTGGCAACAAGAAATTCCTTGCATATCCACCCTTAACGGAAACACGATCGCCGAGACTACCGAGCTTACCAATCTTCTCAAGAAGAATTACTTCCATTTACTCATCCTCATCTTAAAGCGGCTCATTTTGCGCCCGGGTCCGAAAATCCGAGAATGCATCAATGACCGCCAAAAACGCCAATAATAATAATAAATATGGCGTAAAAAATAATAGCGCCACATAAAACATAGTCAAAAGTCTTTTAGACCCTGTCATGCTAGTCAGTCCATGCACCAGTGCCATACCCGCAAATACAAGTGGCAGTGCTGCAACTGGAGAAAATCGGAGCATCCAAGGATCCACCAAAAATCCAGCAACCATCAGAATTAAACACCCACTGGCCATTAACCCTGGCAATTTGAAGATTTCAAACTCAGCTTTAAATCCACCGGAATTAAAAGCCTGGGCCTGCATTACCCGCGCAAAAACCAGTGCGCACAAAGCACTAACCATAAGTACAAAACTTAAAGCACCTACGGATAAGGATCCCATCCAAGCATCCACTGTCGACAAATCCACGCCCAGAGCAGCGAGTTGCTCAGGTGCAGCGATCACTTCCTTGACTGCTGCGACCAGTCCTTTCAGTGTTTCTTCGTAAAGCACACCGATCAAAAATGTAAGCCCAATTGAGACAGCCAATACAACCTGCATCACCGCAAGCCACCCCATCTTTCTCTGCAAAACAGCAGCCAATATCGTCGTAATCATCAGCACGACAAGCATATCTGAATTAGCAAATGAAAAAGCCATTACCATTGCGATAACTATCGGAACTGAGATTACAAAAGATGACTTCGCAGGACCTCGACGGAGCACAAAAAGTGCTACCACCGAAGCTCCGATCCAAGACACGAGGGGCAAAAATAGGAGCGCCGATGCAATCAGCGCTGCCCTCCACTCAGACGCCATCAAAAAATGCGCCAGACGTGCCATGGGGTCCCCTTTTACTTTAATTAATTGTCGTGTGCATCCGTATACGGCAGCAATGCTAGGTAACGAGCACGCTTTATGGCAGTAGCCAGTTGGCGCTGATACTTTGCACTCGTCCCGGTGATTCGCGAAGGCACAATCTTACCGGTTTCGGAAACATACTGCTTGAGTGTATCTAAATCTTTATAATCAATTTCTATGACATTTTCGGCAGAGAAACGACAAAACTTACGACGACGGAAAAAACGTGACATGATCTTTGCTCCTTACTCAGCTTGACTTTCTTCAGCGACAACCACGTCAACCGGCGCTTCTTCAACAATCGCGTCAACCACACTCTCATCTACATTTTCAACTTGATCGTCATCACGCTCACGACGACGCTCTGAACGGTCACGGTCTTGACGATTCTCAGCGGCCTTGATGAAAGAAATATCAATTACCGCAGCTTTACGCTTAACCACCATGTTCCGAAGAACGGCATCGTTAAAACGAAAAGTGGTAGTCAATTCATCTAGGACTTGAACAGAGCATTCAATATTCCAAAGAACATAATGCGCTTTGTGTAAATCATTGATTGGATAGGCAAGCTGACGGCGGCCCCAATCTTCAAAACGGTGAGCCTGTCCACCATCCTCTGTAACGGTATTATTGTATCGTTCCATCATAGCTGGAACTTGTTCTGACTGATCCGGATGGAACAGCAAAACAATTTCATAATGATTCATCGTGGCTCCTTACGGGTTTCGCTAATCGGCCCATCCGACTAGCAAGGAGACTATCTTTCAAAGCGAAAGTTAGTAGGGCGCGGGATTCTATTCGACCTGATGCTGCTTTGCAACCACAGGGAGATCAGCTATCAAGATTATAATGATCTTCAGCCTCTTCGTCGCCTAACCCAGACACTGGAATTACAACGTTTCTAGCAGGTACGATTGTTGAAATCGCATGCTTATATACCATTTGACTAACAGTATTTTTTAAAAGCACTACAAACTGATCAAATGATTCAATTTGGCCTTGCAACTTAATTCCGTTGACAAGAAAAATTGATACTGGGACCCGCTCCTTACGTAAAATATTTAAAAAAGGGTCTTGTAGTGAATGCCCTTTTGACATAATTACCTCCAGATAACAGGGAGTCGCGGAACCAACTTATCTACAACGACTCCAGATAAAGTGGGTTTTCCCTCAACTGCCTGCATGTTCATTTTTTTGCTGATTTTAAAAGCACCTGTGATAAATGCTGCTTCTGCACATTAGTCTACACCAAAAGGCGTAGATAGCACGATCGTTTGATCGCGCTCTGGGCCCGTACTGACAATATCGATCGGAGCGCCAATAAGATCTGTCAACCGCTGAATATAATTCAACGCCTCTTGAGGCATGGCGTCAAGCGCCGTCATACCAAAAGTAATTCCACTCCAACCAGGCATAATCTCATAAACTGGAGTTGCGGAAGCGAATGCATCACCAATTGGCAAGTAATCAACAACAGCTCCATCAGTTAATTCGTAGGCTACGCAAATTTTAACCTCAGGCAATCCATCCAGCACGTCAAGCTTAGTCAAACAAATTCCGCTCATAGAATTCACGTCGATAGCATGACGCACAGCGACTGCATCAAACCAACCACATCGTCGCCCACGCCCGGTGGTTGTGCCAATCTCCTGACCTTTTTGAGCCAGATACCTTCCTGTATCGTCAAGAAGTTCCGTTGGCATCGGACCGGCACCTACGCGGGTTGCATAAGCCTTGGTAATACCAAGGATTGCATCGATGTACCTTGGGCCCAAACCAGATCCTGTAGCAACGCCGCCAGCTGTGGTATTTGAGCTTGTCACAAAGGGATAGGTTCCGTGATCGATATCAAGCAGACTTCCCTGCGCACCCTCAAAAAGCATTATTTTACCGTCGCGGCGAGCTCGATGGATCAGCGTTACTGTGTCGCAAACAGCAGCCTTAAAATGCTCAATTGACGCAAGCGTTTCCGCTATCATTAAATCCACATCCAAGGGTTCGACTTTATACAGGTGCTCAAGAATGAAATTATGATACTTCATTAACTCATGCACTTTATCCGCAAAGCGAGAAGGATCCATTGCATCCACAACGCGCAAACCACGCCGTGAAACCTTATCTTCATATGCTGGGCCAATGCCGCGTCCGGTGGTACCTATTTTAGCGTCGCCACGAGCTGCTTCGCGGGCCAGATCTAATGCTACGTGCACGCTCATAATTAGGGGGCAATTAGTAGAAACATGTAGACGATCTAATACCGAATGACCGCGCTCCTCCAGCATTCTAATTTCTTTCACCAAGGCTTCAGGTGACAGCACGACACCGTTCCCTATGACACAACTAACTTTCGGTCGCAAAATCCCAGACGGAATCAAGTGCAGAGCAGTTTTTTCCCCATTCACCACAAGTGTATGACCAGCATTGTGACCACCCTGATAACGCACAACGTAGTCGACTTTTTCGGTCAACAAGTCAACAATTTTACCTTTGCCTTCGTCGCCCCATTGGCTTCCAAGGATCACTAAATTCTTCTGCATGAATTTCAACCCACCTCAGTTCGCGAGCCGAACCAAGGTTTTCAAATCGGCACTAAACCCTGTTGCGGCACGTGCCCGTCCAAATGACTCTCCGACATGATCGTATCGACCACCCCGAACCAATAACTGATCGCGCTCCAGCGCGTACACCCCAAAAACAATACCTGTATGGTAATTGTAGCCGTGAGTTTCACCTAAATCGCAATACCAAGACATGGATTCTGCGTCTAGCGATTCTCTGACTGAGCGAATATCATCGCAGGCGCTAGCGAACGATTGCTCGCAACCCACCAACTCCAGCACAGATTTTAATTCCCCGTACGCGCCCTTGAGCAATGCCAATTTCGGAACTGCTGCTTCCAAGCCATCAATAGCATCAACATCCTTTCTAGCCAATGCATCCAGAGCTTTAAGTTGGAGCTCTGGTCCTAAAGAAGCGAGCAACTCTTTCAGCAAACCAGCGTGACCAAAATCAACTAACAAAGGCTCATCTGTAAATAAGCGCACGGTATCGAGAGCAAGTTGAATGACCTCCGCATCAGCGTGGAGTCCGGGTTCACCAAAGACCTCCGCACCCAACTGAACCGGTGAACGACTTGAATCGCCACTCAGTGGCATTGCCCGAAGAACGCTTCCACAGTAACACAAGCGAGTTATGCCGGATTCATTAAGGGAATGCGCATCGATACGAGCGGCCTGTGGCGTCATATCCGCTCTTATACCCATCAATCGACCCGAAAGACGATCGGTAACCACCATAGTTTGGTCAGCCAAATCATGGCCCGCACCACTCGTTAGGCTATCGAAATACTCGAGCATTGGCGGCATGATCAGACCGAAATTTTTCCGCCTATACAAATCCAAGCATAGCCGCCGACCATCTTCAATAGCCCAAGCTTCGTCTGGCAGGCACTCTTCCAAACCATCCGGCAAAATCCAACTGGGTCGAGCCACAATCCATCCTTAGAAAAAAATTTTGAAGGCCGCGAGTGTACCAACACTATCGCCGGGATTCATCTTTACGATGACAGATTAACTAGGTAACTGAGCGCACTTAAGTCTTGATAGTTCAAAGAATGATTGGTGGATTTTTGCACCGCAGGCTTCGCATGATACGCCACGCCGACGCCCGCCATTTTTAGCATTGGGATATCGTTGGCTCCATCCCCAATAGCCATTACCTCAGCTAAAGAAATCCCAAGACGGCTAGCTTCAGATTCCAAAATATTAAGCTTAGCTGAACTGTCGATAATCGGAGCAATAGCTCGTCCAGTGACGCTTCCATCGATGCATTCAAGCGCATTGGACACAACGAAATTCATGCCTAATATGGCTCCAATGCGGTCTGCAAAAAAGGAGAAGCCTCCAGAGACTATACCTATGCGTATTTCGGCGGCAGCTAGATTAGCGGTCAGTGCGCCGGCACCCGGCATCAAGGTGAGGCTATTAGATACCGTGAGTAGCTCCTCTTCAGCAAGGCCATTCAGCAATTTTAAGCGCAACGCGAAGCTTGCACCAAAATCGAGCTTACCCTGCATAGCTTGTTCGGTAATGGCCGACACTTTTGCACCTATGCCGAATACCTTAGCAAGTTCATCAATAACTTCCTGCTGAATGAGCGTGGAATCCATATCAAATAAACAGAGTTTAGGCTTGATATCTGGAAGCCACAAAAAGTCGGTTCGGACCTCTTTGGCAGCCGTCACAAAATTCGAAATATCAATATTCCGAGCAATTAACTCAAAACAATCACAACTCGGAGGATGTAAAAATTCATCAGAAGAATGTATCTGGCCCGCGTCGAGGCTAAGTCCTGTCAGTTCAAGACAGGAATTAAGTGCACTCAAATGAGCGGGATCGCTCAAAAACCAGAGCAGTTTCATGACTGGGCTTCAAGGCCATCAACGCGCTGAAAACCTCTTGGGAGAAGCTTCCCTCGGCGCGCCCGATCACCAAGATAATCATCTAGATCATTAGCCGACAATGTTAAATGACGTTTCCCGGAGATAATCCTTAATGTACGGAGTGGCGGCAAAACGGCAATGGCGGTTACTCGATGCCCCTCTTTTAACTGGGCTGGTGGTATCTGTATTAATTTATTTCCTTTGCCTCGGGGAAGCTCAGGTAGCTCTGAAGCTTCAAAAACAAGCAGATGTCCCGTGGAAACGACAACAGCAATTCTCGAAAACTCTGAATCCACAATGGGCGAGAGCGGCAGCAAAGAAGCATTTCCCAGATTCACCACGCCTTTACCAGCCTTGTTACGGCCAAGAAGATCACCATGACTGCAGATAAACCCGTAACCATGATCTGTTCCTATCACCCACTTAGCCCCCTCCTCTGCAAGTGCTAACTGGCAAATTGTAGCGCCAGATGCCAGGTCAATCCGCCCAGATAAAGGCTCCCCTTGCGTCCTAGCTGAAGGCAATGCGTGCGTAGGCAAAGTATAAGCACGGCCCTGAGTATCAAACGCAACCAACGGGTAATTTGATCGGCCTTTAACTGCGGTCATGAACCCATCGCCAGATTTGTACTGCAGCGCTCCTGGGTCAATGTCATGGCCCTTGGCGGCTCGCACCCAACCATTTTCACTCAAAACCACAGTAACGAGCTCTGAAGGTATTAGTTGGTCCTGACGCAGAGGCTTCGCCTCGGCACGTGAAACAATAGGAGAACGCCGATCATCACCGTGAGCATTCGCATCTCGCGTCAGTTCTTCTCTTATCAATTCGGTCAATTTAACTCGAGACTCAAGCAATCCCTCGAGTGACTCTTGCTCGATTTGAAGATCTTTCTGCTCGGCCCGAATTTTAAACTCTTCAAGCCTGGCGAGATGCCGTAACCTTAAATCCAAGATCGCATTTGCTTGGATTTCAGAGAGCGCAAAACGAGTCATTAATTGTTGCTTGGGCTCTTCTTCCTCCCGAATAATGGCAATTACCTCATCAATATTTAAGTATGCAAGCAAATAGCCGTCGAGGACATGCAATCGGTCCATTACCATATCGAGCCGGTGCGTTAGTCGGCGGGTCACAGTTTCTCGTCGCCAATCTAGCCACTCAGTTAAGATGGTCAGCAGCGGCTTGACCCTTGGACGGCCGTCTATGCCAATCATATTTAAATTTACGCGATAAGACTTTTCGAGATCGGTGGTCGCAAATAAATGAGCCATTAATTGATCAGTATCAACGCGGTTAGAGCGAGGCGTCAATACCAAACGGATCGGACTCTCGTGATCCGACTCGTCCCTCAGATCGACTAACATAGGAAGCTTTTTGGCCTGCATCTGGCCTGCAATTTGCTCGAGAATCTTCGCGGGGGAGGCCTGGTGCGGTAGCGCGTCAATTACGATATCAATATCTTCAGTGACGTAAGTAGCCCGCATACGGATTGAGCCGTGTCCAGTCTCGTACGTCTGCTCCAAATCACTTCGATGGGAGATGATTTCAGCTGCTGTTGGGTAGTCTGGCCCCGGTACTAAGGCCATTAAATCTGAGGTGCTTGCACCAGGATTATCAAGCAAATAAATTGCGGCATTCACAACTTCGCGGAGATTATGCGGCGGAATGTCGGTGGCCATCCCCACTGCAATACCAGTAGTGCCGTTGAGTAAAATACTGGGAACGCTTGCTGGCAACAACTTAGGCTCTCGGAGAGTGCCATCAAAATTCGGCTGCCAATTTACAGTACCCTGCTCAAGCTCACTCAAAAGAAGCTTTGCGATAGCCGTGAGCCGTGCTTCTGTATAGCGCATTGCTGCGAAGCTTTTTGGATCATCTGGGCTGCCCCAATTACCCTGCCCGTCAACCAGTGGATATCGAGTTGAAAATGGCTGGGCGAGAAGAACCATAGCTTCGTAACAAGCGGAGTCACCGTGAGGATGAAACTTGCCCAGCACGTCACCTACAGTACGCGCTGACTTTTTGTGTTTGGATTGAGCCGATAATCCAAGCTCACTCATCGCATAAATAATTCGACGCTGAACTGGTTTTAGACCGTCGCCCAAATGCGGTAGGGCACGGTCCAAAATGACATACATAGAATAATCAAGGTATGCCTTCTCGGTGTAAGTGCGCAATGCAACGCGCTCAAAGCCTTTTGTCGAGTCTGTTATCAATGTAGTGCCTTCGCAACTGCTATAAAGAGCCGCAAACGCTACCTATGGAATTGCTTGTAGGCAAGACTCCCTGCAATTAAGGCGACTAAATAGATCGCGGTCACTTGTGGCTGGATTAGAACGGTGGCAAATGCAGGGCCTGGACACAGTCCGGAAATCCCCCATCCAACTCCGAAAATTAAACTCCCAATTACAAGCCGGGCATCAACGGCGGCAATTGATGGAATTTGGATAGAATTAAAAATAATCGGTACTGCACGACAAAGCATAAGGCGATAACCAATAGCTGCCACCGGAATAGCACCAGCCATAACAAATATCAGACTTGGGTCCCAGTTACCCATGATATCCATAAAATTTAGGACCTTTTTTGGGTTCGTCATACCCGCCAAGTAAAGACCACCACCGAATAAACTGCCAAGGAGCAGGGATATTATTTGTATCATTGCATCACCCCAAAAATGTGACGGGTTACAAAAACAGTTACGACGGCGGAGACCATAAAAGTACAGGTCGCTACAATTGATCGTTTTGATAACCGAGAAATGCCGCAAATCGCATGTCCGCTTGTGCAGCCTGAACCCAAACGAGTACCATAACCGACCAAGAAACCCCCTAAAATAAGCGCCACAGGGTTGAAGGGCTGAGCATCATGGGGTGGCGAGATTGTGAACGACAAAATCCAAGGAATACCTATTAAACCCAAAAAAAAGAATGCGCGCCATGCAGACTTCCCAAGGTCATGACCGAGTACTTTGGCCATCATCCCAGACATACCAATAACGCGGCCAAATAATAAAAAGCCACCAAAAGCCGATAAGCCAATTAATATTCCACCCAAAGCGGAGGAAATCGGGGTAAATTCAGTCATGCCTTGGAATCACCTCGCTATTAATTTCCAATGGGTGAGTATAATCAATTTGATATAACTTTATATTATAAAGTTATATCAAAAAAAGGAGTTGGTCATGCGGCCTAAAGTTTTCCACTTTTTCGACCCAGAAACTTTTACTGTTTCCTATCTTGTCAAAGACCCCAGCTCCAACAACTGCGCCATTATCGACCCAATACTAAACTATGATGCCGTCACTGGCCGAACGACTACGCAGAGCGCTGATCAAATCATTGAAATGGTTCAAACCAATAACTTATTGGTAGAATGGATTCTTGAAACGCATATCCATGCAGATCATTTATCTGCCGCCCCGTACCTAAGCAAAAAAGTGGGTGGGAAAATCGGGATTGGCAAATACATCACTGATGTACAAACCATCTTTAGTGAATTATTCAATACCGAACCTGAATTCCGTTGCGACGGCTCGCAGTTTGACCAACTATTCACCGACGATGAACACTTCACCATTGGCAAGATGCGTGCGAGAGCCCTGCACACGCCAGGCCATACACCAGCGTGCATGGCCTATTGTTTAGACGATACGCTTTTTGTTGGCGACACACTTTTCATGCCCGACTCAGGTACTGCACGATGCGATTTTCCAGGAGGAAATGCTCGGACACTGTATCGGAGCGTGCGGCGATTACTCGCATTTCCACCCAAAACACGCATGTTCATCTGCCATGATTACGGGCCAGAAGGACGTGAACTTAACTACGAAACCACTGTGGCTCAGCAAAACGCGACCAATACTCACGTGCACGACGGAATTTCCGAAGACGAATTTGTGCTAATGAGAGAGGCCAAAGACAAAACTCTCGAAATGCCGAGATTGATCCTGCCTTCCATTCAAGTCAATATGCGTGCAGGAGCGCTTCCTCCTGTCGAGGACAACGGTATGCGCTACCTCAAGATTCCTCTCAATTCGATCTAAGGAGACAACATGATTATTCGACAATTGACCGAACAAATCGCAGTTGCTGACCAATTGGAACTTCATGATTTTGATGCAGTAAAAGCGGCCGGATTTCAATCAGTAATCTGTAATCGCCCAGATGACGAAGGTGAGCCACACGCAGAAAGTAGAGATGTTGAAAAACTAGCCGCATCGCTCGGCATGGAATTCCGATACCTTCCAGTCAACGCGGCTCAAATTACAGATGACGATGTTAAGCAGCACGCCCAATTTCTCTCCGAACTACCGATGCCCATTTTGACCTATTGCCGCAGCGGAACCAGATGCGCCAGACTTTGGGCGCTTTCGGAAGCAGGAAAACAAGAAGCAAATGACCTGATGGAGGCGGTTGAAAAAGCTGGGCTTTCTATCGCTGACATGGCTCCAAGACTGAAGTAACCAGCCGCAAAAATTGCAACGGCATGCTTAGGCAAGACGCTCTAATTTTTAGGCGGTTGTATTTGATAATATCATACTGAAGAAATCATAAATAAAAATAGGAATCGCACAGATTGGATAATGCCATGCAATGGCATCAACGAAATCAGCATCCTAAATGCAGAAATAGAAGAATCAACAACAAGCATTATCGTCCCTTAAGCAGTTCACGAAAGGGATGCTCTGCCTGAAGGGCCTGTCGCGCGGCCTCTGGATTCCATCCGCTCGCAATCAGTAATCCGAGCCGTAAATCCCACCCGAGCGATTCAAGCAGTACATAGGCATCTGAATGGCTCAGCGACGCGACTTGGCCTGATAAAATCCTTGATTGCCTGTTTTTGAGTTTTGCATTGCTGGCCTGGACACAGATCATCTCATTACCTAACACCCTCCCCAAACTGGTCATCAACGTAGTTGAAAATGCGTTTAATAGCGCTTTCTGAGCCGTCCCAGCAGCTAAACGGGTGGAGCCAGCTAAAACCTCAGCACCGGTCTCCGTGACCAGCGGATGCTCGGCCGCAGAACACAGCGCGCTAAAAGGGCTCGATGTCACCGCTAATGTCAAAGCCCCAGCATTCCGTGATGCCTCAAGCACCCCGCAGGTGAACGGAGTATAACCAGAAGCCGCAATTCCAATGACCACATCATCTGAATCAATGTCGAGCTCTACAACCTGACGCTTGCTGTCTAAAATATCATCTTCGGCCCCTTCGATTGAGATCGACAGAGCGGCGGAGCCTCCCGCAATCAAATAACCCAAACGAGACAACGGCCAGCCAAATGTTGGGACTAATTCGACACCATCTTGCACACCAATTCTAATAGAGCATCCCGCACCCGCGTAAATCAAGCGGCCGGACGAACCTCGGAGGCGGGCAACAGCTGCATCAACCGCACATGCGATTTCCGGAATTCGCTCCGCCACCGAAGTGATCGCTCGCGCTTGACTATCAAGCAATAGCGCTAATTGATCTCGAGGGGCCAACTGATCAAACCCTTTTAAGCTGGGATCGGCCCTTTCGGTGGGTGCCAGCATCACTTTCTCTTGGCCCATGTATCTTTTAGCGCAACAGAGCGATTGTAAACTGGGCGACTCGAGGTATTGCCTGAGTCCTGCTTGAAGAAGCCCACCCGCTCAAACTGAAAATAAGCCTCGGGCATTGATTCCGCCAACTCCGGTTCGACTAACGCTTCTTTCACAATTAACGAATCTGAATTCAAGCAACTGGCAAGATCGTCATACTTTCCTGGGTCGGGTACTGTAAACAAGCGGTCATACAGTCGGACCTCAAGGCGCTTAGCAGTGGATTGATGTACCCAGTGAATCGTACCTTTGACCTTCCGACCCGACTGATCCTGACCCGAGCGGGTCTCAGGATCAAAACGCACATGCACCTCCTGCAAGCGACCATCAGCATCAAAGACAGCATCTTCGAAATCGACTATAAAACCATATTTCAAACGCACCGAACCACCCGGAGCCAACCGAAAAAAATCATCAGGTGGTTCCAATTCAAAATCTGAGCGGTCTATATATAAATCACGACCAAAATACAGTGTGCGTTCGCCTAATTCGCTACACTTTGGATGCCATGGAACCGTCAATGCTAGATCGCCTTCATCCCAATTTGTCACTACAACCTTCAGTGGATCCAAAACCGCCATGGCCTTGTGCGCCCGCCCCTCGAGATCATCCCGAACAGCGCCCTCCAGAATCTGGAGTTCAATAGTGTTTGGCTTTCGAGTTACCCCAATACGCTCGCAAAATAGCTTTATCCCATCAGGCGAGTAACCACGACGACGCATCCCGGCGATTGTTGGCATCCTTGGATCATCCCATCCCGATACATGACCCGCTTGAACTAATGTATTTAATTTACGCTTGCTCGTAACGGTTGCTTCTAACTCCAGTCGACTAAATTCAGTCTGCTTCGGCCGGCTCGTTACTGGCAATTTTTTCAGTAACCATTCATATAAAGGACGATGATCTTCAAATTCCAAGGTACACAAAGAATGCGTGACCCCCTCTATTGCATCACTCTGTCCGTGTGCAAAATCGTAGGTGGGATAAATGCACCAAGCATCACCCGATCTCGGATGCTCCACGTGCCGAATTCGGTAAAGCGCCGGGTCCCGAAGATTAAGATTAGGTGCAGACATTGAGATCTTTGCCCTAAGTACAGCAGAACCTTCGGCTAATTTCCCACCACGCATTTTGAGAAATAGCGCTTCATTCTCTTCCGGCGAGCGATCACGAAAGACACTATCAACACCCGGCGCCTTGAGAGTTCCCCGACTAGACCTCATTTCTTCAGCCGACTGTTCATCGACGTACGCATCACCATTGCGAATTAGGTGTAATGCCCACTCAAATAACTGACCGAAATAATCAGCAGTATGCCCAAGCTCAGCCCATTCAAACCCCAACCAACGAACATCAGTTTCGATCGCATCAATATACTCTTGTGACTCTTTTTCAGGATTTGTATCATCAAACCGAAGGTTACAACCCCCTCCGAACTCTTCAGCCAACCCAAAATTTAAACAAATGCTCTTCGCGTGACCTATGTGCAAGTAGCCATTTGGCTCAGGTGGGAACCTTGTGACGACCTCAGTAAGGTGCCCCTGCTTGATCTGATCGGCAATTTTGGTGCGTATAAAATTTGTCGGCTTCTGGCTCACCGTCATACCATCAACAATGTGGCAAGTTTTTTACGGCCATTACGAGCCTGTGGATCTTCGTTACCCAATCGATTGAAAATCTGAATCAAGAGCTGACGTGCACCATCCTCTCTAAACGTTCGATCAGTCCGCACAATCACTAACAACTCCTCAATAGCTGATTCGACGAGGTCCAGCATCATTAAATGGGCCGCTAGGTAATAACGCGCCTCAGAGTCCCCGGAATCAGACACCAGACGTGATTCACAACTCGCACGATCTGGCGCGCCTTGTAAAAGCTCAATGAAGGCTCGGCCGGCAATAATAGCTTTCGCACGGGGGTCAAGTTTGTACGCGTCCGGAAGTCGCTCAACGATCGCATCAGCACTTTCAGAGTCACCTTTTTGAAAAAGTGCTTGAGCCATGTCAAGACAAGCATCGTGATTCTCAGGATCATCGGCAGTGATCAACTGATACAGCGCGACAGCTTCATCATACTGCCCAGCCAAAACCAGTGACTTAGCACGCTCCGTAGGTGACTCAGCAATTTGCTCAACATGCTTGTCCAGCATCGCACGGATTTCACCCTCGGAGAGTGCGCCCATAAAATGGTCAGCAGGCTGGCCATTTTTGAACAGTACGACGGTGGGTAGAGAGCGTACCCCCATGCCTGAGACCAACGCTTGCTCTGCATCAGCATCAATTTTAGCCAATATGAAAGCACCACCATATTCTTCGACCAACTTCTCGAGAATTGGGCCAAGACTCTTACATGGTTCACACCAATCTGCATAGAAATCGACCAAAACGGGAGTTTGTTGTGACTCCTGCAAAACATCCGTTTCGAATGTTTCTGAGTTAACTTGAATTGAGTAAGTATTGGACATAACAAACCTGTCAGTTTCGCAAATGTTGTTTGGAGTATAACCTGTGAGCTCTATATATCGTGAGACCAGACATGCAATTGAGTGAACGCCAACAAGAAATCATCGACGAATTTCATTTTTTTGAGTCGTGGATGGATAAGTATCAATATCTCATCGACCTGGGAAAAGAGCTGGCCCCGCTTAATCCATCGGAAATGAATGACGCAAATCTAGTACGCGGATGCCAGTCTAATGTCTGGATGTTAACCGAAGGTGATGCGGACAACATGATCATCCGGGCCACGTCAGATGCCGCGATAGTTTCCGGATTAATCGCTCTAGTGATCAGACTATACTCTGGCGCATCCGCTCAAGAAATTGTTCAGACTAAGCCAGATTTTATCGGGGCGATTGGCTTGTCGCAGCACCTGTCGCCAACTCGCGCTAATGGATTGGCTTCAATGTTGACACGAGTAAAGTCAGAAGCCATAAAAAAAGTAGCCGCCAATCAATAAGTAGTTGATATAGGACCCCTGCAGTCCTATATAATAAGAATTGGTAATTTAAGGCGTCGCAATGATTCGACTCTCCAAACTGACAGATTATGCTTCAGTATTACTCGCAACCATCGCGCGCGATCCTAACCGTATTTTTTCAGCGGCGCAGCTGGCAGAGATTTCAAGCGTGCCCAAGCCCACCTGCGTAAAGCTACTGAAACTGTTAGTACGACACGGGGTGCTCCGATCAGCCCAGGGATCGCACGGAGGTTACATATTGGCACGCGAACCAGCGGCTATACCCCTAAAAACGATCATTGAGGCCATTGAAGGACCTATGGCTATTACTGAGTGCGGCACAGACGAGACGCTGTGTCGAATTACCGACCACTGCACAGTAATGTCGCGATGGCGAGAACTTGGCGATCAAGTCAATCACCTTTTAACTCGGGTCACATTGGAAGACCTAATTAGCCCACGAGCACTCTATGAAAGCGATATACATCGTATAGAGACCCTGGAGGTTCACTAAATGAGTAACCAAGAAATCGATCAACTAGTTGATCAGGATTATAAGTATGGATTCGTTACGGACATTGAGTCAGACACGCTACCACCTGGCTTAAATGAAAACGTGATCAGAGAAATTTCGAAACGAAAAAAAGAACCAGAATGGCTTTTAGAATGGCGTCTTGAGGCCTATCAAAAATGGCTCCAAATGACACCTCCAGATTGGGCGCATCTAAACTATCAACCAATTGATTTTCAATCGATCAGTTATTTCTCGGCTCCGAAGAAACAAGGAGATGGCCCGCAAAGTCTCGATGAGGTAGATCCCGTATTGATCGAGACTTACAACAAGCTTGGCATCCCGCTTGAGGAGCAAAAATTACTCGCAGGCGTTGCTGTCGATGTCATCTTCGACTCCGTGAGCGTAGTAACCACATTTAAAGAAAATTTACGCGAGGCAGGCGTGGTGTTTTGCCCACTATCTGAAGCTGTCCACTCTCATCCCGAACTTGTAAAAAAACACCTTGGATCAATAGTTTCTCAAAGTGATAACTATTATGCCGCTCTGAACTCAGCAGTATTTTCTGACGGATCGTTTGTGTACATTCCTAAGGGAGTGCGTTGCCCGATGGAGCTGTCGACCTATTTCCGAATCAATGAACAAAATACCGGACAATTTGAACGCACACTAATCATTGCAGAAGAGGGATCGCATGTATCTTACCTTGAAGGATGCACTGCGCCTCAAAGGGACGAAAATCAGCTCCATGCCGCGGTGGTTGAGCTAGTTGCTGAAACGGATGCAGAAATCAAATATTCCACAGTCCAAAACTGGTTCGCTGGTGACGATGAGGGCAAGGGCGGAATCTACAACTTTGTCACTAAACGTGGTGAATGCCGAGGAGCGCGCTCAAAAATTAGCTGGACCCAACTAGAAACTGGCTCAGCGATTACCTGGAAATATCCGAGTTGTATTCTTGTAGGCGCAGACTCAGTTGGTGAGTTTTTTTCAGTCGCTGTCGCGGGGAAAAAACAACAAGCAGACACAGGCACTAAAATGATTCATATCGGGCCCAGAACACGCTCAACTATTATCTCTAAAGGCATTTCTACTGCACGTGGACAAAATACATACAGAGGTCTAGTCAAAGTTTTACCTGGTGCCGTCGATGCTCGAAACTTCACCCAATGCGATTCGCTGCTAATTGGCGATCAGTGTGGTGCCCATACCTTTCCATACGTTGAAGCTGAAGAACCGAGCGCTCAGCTTGAGCATGAAGCGACTACATCAAAAGTAAGCGAAGACCAATTGTTTTACTTGAGAACCCGGGGAATGACCGAAGAGGACGCGCTCAACATGGTCGTCAATGGCTTTTGCAAAGAAGTCTTCCAAAAACTTCCAATGGAGTTCGCCGTCGAGGCCGAAGCACTGCTGGGTATCACACTTGAAGGAGCTGTCGGCTAATGTTGTCTATTCGTAACCTCCACGCACGCGTGGACGATAAACCCATTCTAAAAGGCATCAATCTTGAAATTAGTGCCGGCGAAATTCATGCCATCATGGGGCCAAATGGGTCTGGAAAAAGTACGTTGTCATCAGTTTTAGCAGGCCGAGATGAGTATGAAGTCACCAATGGCGAAGTTATTTATCAGAACCAAAATCTGCTCGAACTCAAACCCGAAGAGAGAGCATGGGCAGGCTTATTTCTGTCTTTTCAGTATCCTGTTGAAATTCCTGGCGTCAAAAATGTCTATCTCCTGAAGGCGGCAGTAAATGCCGTTCGCGAGCACCGTGGGCTACCAGAACTAAAAGCTGCTGATTTTCTTAAATTGGTACGCGAGAAACTCAAGATTATGCAAATGAGTGAATCCTTTCTCCACCGCAATGTTAACGAAGGTTTTTCTGGTGGCGAAAAGAAACGCAACGAAATTTTGCAGATGCAATTATTAGAGCCCACGTTAGCACTCCTAGATGAGACTGACTCAGGACTTGATGTCGATGCTTTACGGATCGTGGGCGAAGGGATAAATCTGATGCGGGCTCCTGATCGATCTGTTCTTTTGGTAACCCATTATCAGCGGCTTTTAGACATTGTTAAGCCGGACTTCGTACACGTATTGATCGATGGTCAAATCAAACTTTCTGGTGACTTCAGCCTTGCCCAGCGGCTTGAAAAAGAGGGCTATGAAGGAATAGAAGTAGCATGAGTGGTCTCCATACACTACTCACAGAATCCGAAAGATATTCTGCTAAAGATGCTCTGCAAAAAGGCCTGCCAAGCAAACAGGTTGAGAGCTGGAAGTATTTGCCAAGTAGGACGCTGAATAGAACTAACTGGGTGTCAGCATCACACAGAGAAAGTACTGGCTTTGCACTTAATGGCGGACGCTTCGCTAACCTTCCCCTATGCGATGGACTGAGTACAAGCACGCATTCTTCACTCAACCCCTCAGAAATCGCTCGCCTTGAAAACATTGCTTCCGCACATGGTTTTTCGTTAGCGCAAGATGCGCTTAATACAGATTGTCTTTTACTCGAAGTCATGAAGTTAGCCGAAGTCCGTATTGACCTGTCTCGGTTGGCTAATAACGCGAGTGAAGCAGGATTTGCAACCTTAGTAATCCGAGTCGGTGAAGGGGCTAGACTCCTGCTGATCGAGCAATTTGAAGACGTACCGCGCAGCCAACCGAATCTAGATTCACTGCGAATATTGGCCGACGTATCACGTAACGGGGAAATGAAGCATTTGCGGTTTCAAACAGCCAACGATCATGCGCAAGTATTCACAGAAATAGCTGTCGATATTTCCGAAAACGGTCATTACAACCTCCACACAATCGATTTTGGCGCAAAACTATCGCGCACAGACATCGAAATTAGACTATCAGCTGAGCAGGCTTCAACAAAAATTAATGGCCTAGCTGTGACTAATGGCTCTCAGTACCACGATACTCATCTAGCAGTGGAACACCGGGTCGGTGATACACAAAGTGCAATGACATTTCGTAATATGGTCGATGGCAAGGGCGAGGCCACTTTTAATGGACGAGTACTCATCGAAAAAAATGCTCAACGCTCAGCAACAGAGCAATCGGTTGGCAATCTTTTGCTGTCAAAAACAGCTCGCGTTAACCCAAAGCCCGAACTTGAAATTTATGCTGATGATGTTACGGCATCACACGGATGCACTGTCGGCAGTCTCAATCAAAATGAACTCTTTTATCTGAAAAGCAGAGGAATAAGCGAAACTGATGCTCGAGCATTTCTGCAATACGCATTTGCTGCAAAACTCGTGGAATTAATTGAAGATGCTGAAATTCGTGAATTAGTAGAAAGTCGTTTGCTCGGCGAGCTTAAGCATGGAGAGCTGATTTCCGAACTCAAGGAATCGGTTCATGTTTGACTGCGAAAAAGTACGGGCCGATTTTCCAATTCTGAGCCGGCAGATTCATAGCCAACCACTTGTCTATTTTGATAATGCAGCGACCAGCCAGAAGCCAAAAGCGGTTATTCAGGCCATTAGTGATTACTACACTGGCTACAACTCCAATGTACACCGAGGCGTTCACACTCTGAGTGGTGAAGCAACAGATGCCTATGAAGGTGCGCGAGCACGGATTGGCCGTTGGTTCGGAACGGAGGACACAGGAGAAATAATACTCCTTAGGGGAGCCACCGAAGCATTAAATCTTGTCGCCGCAAGTCTTGCGCATAACCTAAATTCTGGGGATGTAATTTTAGTGGGCACCACTGAGCACCACGCGAATATAGTGCCCTGGCAACAGCTAGAAACCTCTATCGGTATAAAAATTGTTCCTATTCCTGTTGATTCCCGCGGCACGCTCAGCCTTGATAAGGCTCGGGAGCTAACACGCAATAACCGGGTAAAGGTCATTGCTATTGGGCATGTTTCCAACGCCATCGGCGCCGTCAACGACGCCGCAGGGTTCGTTTCTCTAGCCCGAGAAATCAATGCTTTTAGTGTTATTGATGGTGCGCAAGCGGCTCCGCACATGCGTGTAAACTGTGCATTACTCGGCGCTGATTTCTATGTTCTCAGCGCACACAAGTGTTGTGGCCCGACTGGCATCGGCGTGTTAATTGGTCGTCGCGCACTCCTTGATGAGCTTCCACCTTGGCAAGGGGGTGGTGACATGATCGATCGAGTTAGTTTTTCGGGAACAACTTACAATGAGCTTCCCTGGAAATTTGAAGCAGGAACACCGAATATTTCTGGCACCATCGGATTTGCGGCGGCCCTAGATTACCTGAAAGAAATTGACTTCGATGGGGCGATCGCGCACGAAAATCGCGTACATCGTCATCTAATTAAAGCCATGAAGTCCAGGAAATCTGTCAAACTCCTAGGTGATCCAGAAAATTGGGTTTCAGTTTGCTCGTTCAACATCAAAGGCGCGCATCCCAACGACGTAGGAACCTTACTCGACCAACTGGGCTTCGCCGTTCGAACAGGTCATCACTGTGCAATGCCAACAATGGAACACTTTAATCTGCCGGGAACATGCCGTGCTTCGCTTGCTTTTTACAACTCGATAGACGAGGTGGATGCATTCATCGAAGGGCTGGATCGAGTTGCAGGGATGCTGGCCGGCTAATGCGGACGCTTGAGAGTCTCGTCAAGGGCGAAAACATAAAAGCACTTGAATTGATTACTGGCAAACAGGTACCCCAAGGCGTACCTATTATCCTGAGCGCGGGCGATATGGTCATCATTACCCAAGCGCTAGGTGACTCACTCACTGTAGATGTTGGAGGCCGACTCGCCCGAATTGACACTGCTGACTTCCCGAAGCTAGGAATCCAAGTGCCAGCGCAGATTAAATTGCAAGCGGAAGGATCACTAAAGGCCAGAGTTTGGAAAGTACTGCAGCAAAGTTATGACCCGGAAATTCCGGTAAACATTGTCGACCTGGGCTTAATATATGATCTCCGCATTTCGACCCTGATTGACGGGCGAACACATGTTGCGATAGACATGACTCTCAC
>TARA_B110000305_G_C19465899_1_pt1 | contig 27938 bp, 27 predicted proteins | sample TARA_B110000305 | Tara Oceans TARA_B110000305 (sample SAMEA4397930) | marine metagenome | biome: Polar Biome; feature: [SRF] surface water layer (ENVO:00010504); material: water (ENVO:00002006), including particulate matter (ENVO:01000060) such as... | depth 5 m | reverse complement strand
AACAAGAACAAGAACAAGAACAAGAACAAGAACAAGAACAAGAACAAAAAGAAGATGATAAAGAAGATGAATTAGATGAACCGCAATCAGATGGCGAATCTATTGGTCTTGTCGGATATGAATCTGATGGAAGTGTATTTGGAGGAGGTAGAAAATACTATGATTATAAACAACAAAGAATAAAAAGTTACGATCCCAAATTATTTGATAAGAATAAAGAATTAGAAAAGGATATTAATCTTAAATATAAAACATTTACAAGAACATGTCCAACACAAGAACATAGACAACCTATCATTCTGACTAAAGAAGAAAAAGATAATATTGATGCAAAATATCCTAATACATATGGAAATCATTATTTAAAATATAGTTATGACCCAAAAAATCCATATTATTATATTTGTCCAAAATATTGGTGTGTAGAAAAAAATATTAGTTTATCTGATGAACATGTAACAAAAAAATCAAATGGTGAAATAATAAGCGAACATTGTAAGGACGAAGATGGATATGGTACTATTATAACGTCCGATTTACAAAGACAACATAGAAATAAAGACGATTCTGATATGTATGTATATAATCGTCCAGGATTTGGAAAATCATGTATTCCTTGCTGTTTTAAACACGGAGATGAAACAAACGCAATTGCACGTTTAAACGATAACAACCCTAAAGATAAAAAGGCAAAAGAGAAATTATTTGAAAAAGTAAAAAAGAAGGAAAATAAATTATTGAAAATAGAGCCAAAATGTTTGCTAGACAGTGACGAATTTAACATACCATCAGAAGAATCTCAAAAAAAAATAAGTAAATCTTTAAAAGTACAATTCAATTATATAAAACTATTTGACAAAGTACCCCTGGAAAAATATCAATTAGGAGATATATCTAATGAAATGAAACGTTTTTTACATATAGACGATAACTACTATAGATTTGGTATTGAAAATACACGAACACAATCATTCATTTCATGTTTATCTTGTATATATACATTTGATAATTTAGATACTGAACACAGTATCGATAAAATTATTAATAAAATTAAATCTATTGATTCTTTTAAAAAAGAGATAATCAAATTAATTGATATTGATACATATGCACAATATCATAATGGTGATTTAAATATAATGTTCAACTACAATAAACGTAAATCAATAAAAACTAATAAATATTCATCCTCCAAATTTTATTCTAATAAACCTGATACATTATTTGAACAACTTGTTAATTCATATGAAAATTTTATTTCATTTTTACAAGACAAGAATAATGATATAAATTATCATCAATTATGGGAATTTACAACATTTACTCTTTTTAAAAAAAAATATAATCTTGTTATCATTGAATATGATAATATTAATAAAGACATTCATTTAATTTGTCCAGAAAATAACTATTCACACCAATTTGAGAGATTTGACGATAATAAATCTTCTATTATTATATTGAAAAATAATGAATTTTATGAACCCTTATTTTACTATAAAAAATCAAAAGATGCTGATATATTTAACCCTATACATAAATATGAAGATTTACAACATTTCTTTTCAAATATTTCTTATTTATATAGAAGCTCTAGTTTTTGTGGGGTTCAACCCAGTATAAATAACGAAAATGATTCAGAAAATAATTATTTTTATAATACAAGTAAATTTATATTTGACACTCTTAAAAAATATAATATTAAAATAATTAAACAAGTTGTTAATTATCAATATCAAAATGTAGGATTTATCATATCATATACTAAGAATAATATTTATTTGCCAAATTATCCTACTAGACATATTGAAGACATACCCTTTATATATATCTATGATAAAGAACTAGAGAAATACACAAAAACATACGATAAAACTATAAATATTTTTAATTCTTTATTTAAAGAAACAAATCATGAAATACCTTGTAAAATAGAATCTAAAATAATAGAAGGTAAGAATATTGTTGGTGTATATACAATATCAAATGATTATATAAAAATTATTCCATCGCAAAATAAACTTAATGATGTTATTCAAAAATATGTTTTACTATCAGATAAATCGAACGAGACCTCTATCGACCCTATATATATTAATGATACTATTAATACTAATGATATATCAATTAATACACACGATGATAATATTAATAAAATAATCTTAAATGAAAAAATTTATCAAAGATTTAAACGTGATATATTATTGAAACTAACACACGTTAGTAATAAGGAAAAATTATTAAAGATATTACAATTATCTAATTCATATAATATTAAATATAAAGATAAATTTACAAAAATGTTGAAAATAATACGAGACGCTATAAAAGAAGAAATTTTATTTATATCAGACGATAGATTAATTGAATATTTAAACATTAATGTTAGTGAATATCCAAAATATCATCTATTGAATAAATCATCGAATGAAATTAATTTTTATAATAAATTAACTGATGAAATAATTAGATATAATAATTTAAATTTATTTTTTAAAATACCCAAAAACTATATAATTAATGACATAAATGATTATAATATTGGTAGTGATGAATTAATTACTTTTCAATCTTTTTTGTTAAAAGATAATGAAAATATGAATTCTCAAGATATAAAACTATATAATGATAATTTTAATTTATCACAACCTAATAAATCAATACTTTATTCAAATGAAGTCATTGAACATGAAATAAAAAAAAATATAGTTAAATCTAGAAATCCTCTAACCAATAAAGAACTATTTTTAAATATTAAAAGTTAAATTTTATCTTCTGTATCATTGTTGATTACTATTGGTGAGTCTTCTTCTATATGTTGTATACGTTCTAATAGAATTTCACCAATCTGTTCAATAATATTCATATTCATATTACTGACATGACGAGTAATCATACCGTTAGTTATTTCACTATGTATAACCGCGTCATTATCTGAATTTATATCTGAATTATTATCTGAGGTAATCGACTCGTTATCGTATCTATTATTTTCATTACCCCTAATGATATCATGATACTCCTCATAGCTATCATCGTCGTCGCTAAATTCATAATCATCATGAATTATATGTGAATGATCATTGAATATTCTTATAATTGTATCTTCTTTGACATCAGCTAATCTGGAATATGGTACTTTATTAATATCTAATTTATAAAATGGAACGCATTCGGTATATGTTTTTTTTTCTCTTGTTATCTTATTAATAATCTTATTACTTTCTTTATCAAATAATAGTTTTTTGTTTCTTGAAATTATTATTCTACCAAACATTTTATTTTGTATATCAAACATTATTATTTTTTTTAATAAATATTCGCGAGTATAATACATTTTCCTACTATTATGGGTATTCTGTACTATATAATAGTACTTTAAAAATGGCGTAAATACCTCTATTAATTTATCTTTTGGAAAATATTTACTTACTGAAATAGATTTTAATAGCGGTTTGAATATAAATAACATTTCATTTATCCGTTTAATAATTTTATTAGGAGTTAGTTCATTAACATGTTTTGTTATTATATATTCTTTTATTTCATAATCATATTTTATAGCCATTATTTTTCTATTAAAATTACATTGATAATAATAATTGTATAAATTAGGTATATTATAGTTACTTTGCTTCAAATAATAATAAATATTATAGTGATTTGATAATGAAAATGGTTTATTTGTAAAAGGATTGCATATTTGTTTTGGAGATAACACAAAATAATCATTGTATGTAAGAGAAGCACGAATAATATTTATAATATCACTTATCCGAAAAGTATAATACATATTATTTTCATATAATCTTATTTTACACGATTCATTTAATGATAATAAACTATTTCCACATAAGTCTTCATAATATTCGTGATGCTTTGTAGTTTTTGATGTAATATTAATGTACAATTTATGAAATCCAAAGTATACTTTATTAGTTAATTGTAAATTATCTATAACCTCATTTCTAAATTTATTTGATAACCATTCAGAATCATAAACCTGTTTGACATCATTATATTTGTCCTTTGTTGTTGTGTATTTATCCACCGTAAAGTTTGTACATGAAAATACAAAATTGTTGTTTTTGTTTGAATTATTATAAACTAATTTTTTGTATATTACTTTATATAATTCCATTTTATATAAAGAATATTGTTATCTTTTAAATAAAAATATTCTTTAATCAATTTTTATTAGTTAATATCGCATTTACATTCTCCTGTACCACAATTCTTATTACAATATTCTAAATTATTACCATCTAAAGGTACTTCTCTTTCTAAGTTACTATCATCTACAGGTACTTCTATTTCTAACTTACTATCATCTACATTATTCGTATTTGATTCTTCACTTTCAGGCGTAATTTCAGAAATAGTGGAATTTGATTCATCTATATTTGTATTATTATTAATACATGACATTTTATTAATCATTTCTCTAATCCAAACTATAATATTCATTATAATTACAATTACGCAATATTTTTAAATGAATTATTTACATATTATATTTAATATAAATTATACCATATTAATTTAGAATCAGTGTAGCTTAAATTAGGTACTTGTGTAAATCTTCTATTTTTTAATATATTTTTTGTTTCTACATAATGTGTGAAAATATCTTCATTTAATGAAATTGTTTTTATAAATGAATTTGTTAGTGCACCTTGATAAGATAATGATTCATTATCAAAATAATCAGCACTAGTTTGATTATCATGGCTACCACTAATTTTAATAATTTTTCCTAATGTATTGTCCTTTTCTACTACTAAGTTTTCCTTATAAGTATATGGTAAATTCATATTTGAACCTGAATTACAACAATCCATCAAAATGAAACATTTTGTACTTTTATGTAATTTATTTACAAAATTAATTTTTAACCATTCATCGCTTATCATACCATTTGTAATGTAATCTGAAGGACATACAAATTCGCTTTGAAAATCTATTTCTTTTAATGAGAAATTACCTCCTCCATGTCCTGAATAACTAAACCAAATTTCACTATTTAAATGTTTATGTGAAAATTTCACCAGTTCATTTATTTCATACATTATATTTTCTCTATTAGCTTTATTGTTAATAAGTGTTTTAATTTCAGTATTATTAAAATGAAAAAATTTATGTAATACATTATGTAAATTATAAATATCATTTACACATCCATTTAAATTATCTTCTGTTATATTATTTGTAGTATAATTTATACCTATAAGTAAGGCTTTCTTATTTGACTCTTTTGTAAATATAGTAAATTTTTCTATAGAATTATCATATATTTCCTCGTCTAAAATTATTAAATTTGAATCATTCTCGTGAATTTCATATATATATTCTTCTTCTTTTTCATGTTCTTCTTCTTTTTCATATTCTTCTTCTTTTTCATGTTCTTCTTCATCTTCTTCGTCCTCTTCATGTTCTCCTTTTTCTTCATCTTCTTCGTCCTCTTCATGTTCTTCTTCTTCATATTCACCTTGTTCTTGTTCTTCTTCGTCCTCTTCATGTTCTTCTTCTTCATATTCACATTGTTCTTGTTCTTGTTCTTCTTCATCATATATACTTGTTATGTCTACTTGATCAAATATATCATCCCTTTTAAATAGTGATATGATAAGTCCCATATTATAATAAGTTGTATCATTTAAAAAAATAACAAATTTTTTATTTTCAAAGAAAAAATAAAAATTTAATTGTCTGAAAATGCCGGAAGTTTTTTATTTATAATTTTTTTATTTTTGTAATAATATTATTATAATTATTATTTTCAAATTCAAGAATATCTATTTTATCAATTAATTGTTGTATAGTATACATAGGATCAATAAGAGATATCTTTTTTATTGACCAAAACGAGTCATCAATTGATATTTTATCTGAAAAACAATACAACATTAAATCAGGATTAATTATAAACGGATTTAAATTTTTTTGATGTTGATAAATTATTATATTCTTATAATATTCTTCATTATCTACTGGATCCTTTAAATTCCATTCTAATAATGTTTTTATATCAATGATTTCATTTAATTGTTCTATATAATCATATTTAATAGCAAAATATGATAACGAACGAGCTATTTTACCTCTGGAATATTCTGTAGGGATGAATATTTTATGTTTTTTATTTGTAATCATTAAATAACCATTTTTTGAAAATATTTCTTCTTTTGAATTAATAATATTACCTTTCATATCTAATATTTTAATACTATCATCTAATTGTGTAATCGATGATTCAACGTATTTAAAATTACTTCTGTAATTATTAAGTCGACTATTACATAAGTATAGATTATGTAGATCAGAACGCATAATTAATCGATTAGTATTATTTTTAAAAGTATATTGAGGAAATATATGTTCTACATTTAATTGTTCCAAATTATCTCCATAAATATCTATTTTATTAATATTATTATATAATATCTTTTTTGATTTACTATATGGTATATATTTATAATTGTTATTCATTTCAGAGAATAATAATTTACGAAGCATATTAGGTTCACATAATTTTAATAACGGGTTGCTAATATATGAAGATGTAGATATTACCATATACATTAAACATATAAGAAAATACATAATCATTATATAATATATTCATTATATAATTATTATATTATATAATGAATATATTATATAATAATTATAATATCAAATTTCATCATCTTCATCGAAATAAAAAATACTTAAATCTGTTGGGTCGCTATAATAATATATAACGCAGTAAAAAGCCATAAAATAGTAATACATTAATATTACTAAATATTTTAAAAATCAGGAACATATTCGTCGTCTTTACCTTCGTCATTAACCAATACATTATTTATATTATTAACGATATGTAAAGTATTACATTCATCTAATTGTATTTCTTTTTCATCTATTTTGGTCTCCTCTTCGTTATCATATTCAATTTCATTAAATTTATCACTATCCAATATTAACTGAAACGAACCAGTTCCAAAATATCCTTCTTGACCGCACATAATATTCGATGATACACCGGTCATATTGTCCATTTCGGCATGTCTAGCTGCTCTTAAGAACATTTCAGGTGTTTCTTCAAAAGAAGCTTTAGCTATAGGTCCTATATTATCATTATTAATTCCATGTCTAAATATTGATACCATTTTTGTATTATAGCACATGCGATCACATAACATATCTATATGGTGTGAATTTATATATGTACCATCAAATTCTATAACATCAATTAGTTCATCGAAAATACATTGACGGGCAGCCTCAATACCCAATACATTATATACTTCAATAATATTGTTAGTTATTGTTTTTGTGTTATCAATAAAATCCAATGATAATACTTCAGATAAATTTGAACCTACTGTATCTAATACCCATTTTTCTTTGGCTACAAATTGTGTATCTTCTTTTACCATTGAATTTTGTATTTTTCGCAATATCACTTTGTTAATATTACGAACTCCTCTTAACACAACTTTTTTCATGAGTTCTTCTTGAAACATTTTTACTTGATAAATATCATCTGATTGATCTAATGATACGTCCTTAACTTTTTTCTTTGTTAGTGAAATTCTAAAAATTAAATTGTCATCATTATAATCACTGAAACAACATGACACATTATCACCATATAATTGTTGTATGGAATAGTGTACATCATTCATATTTATATTTTTATCTAGCATAACATAGTCTAATAGTTTTAATCGTATTACCCAGTTATAAAATTCTCTATTATCATCATCTGAAGAATCATTACATTTTTTCATTAATTCTTCAAAATCGCGAAACTGTTTTACTAGTAATTCATCTTCATCATTTAAAGATGAACTATATTTAGGTTCATAACGTATTTCAACAAAATCAACAATATCTTCTAAGCAGGTATTTTCAATCATTGTCATATGATTCATAGCTTTTTCTCTATCATTTTCATCTTTTGGTTTTAAATGAATGGTTAATGATGGATTTTTTACGTTTTCAGTTAAAGATAATATTTCTTCTATACGAGGAACACCACGGGTTACATTGGATTTAGAAGATACACCTGCAAAATGAAATGTATTTAAAGTCATTTGTGTAGTAGGTTCACCAATACTTTGCGCGGCAATCATTCCCACCATTTCACCAGGGGAAACAATAGAACGCTTATATTGTAATACAATATTTTCTACTAACATATTTAATGCTGTTTTATTGAATCGTTTTACAACTAATAAATTCCTAGGAGATAAATGATAATAAAACATGGCTTCAAATAATTTATTAGGTTTAACAAAACTCCAAGCAAGTGTATCATAATGTTTTTTGAGAATTTTATAACATTCTAATGGCGTAATATCAACAGACGAATTATCGTTAAAATTAAACCTTTTATGAATGTTATTAATTATATGTTCAAACCCAACAGGTATATGAATTAATTTTTTATCACTATTTTTATTTACATTTATAACTAATTTATCGCGAACATTAATATTATTTTGTATAATATTTAAATATATATCATTATACTCTTCTGCTTCTTTTTTAATTTGTGTCATTAATTTTTTACTGTATATATAATTTAAAATTTTAATATCTTCTTTATTATTTTTATCCATTATATGATAATGGATGTGAATATCTTGATTACTCATATTAATAATAGGACATACCTGGCTTTCTATTTTAATTGAATCAATGCTATCATCTCCATATGAAAATTGTACGATTTTTCCCATATTATTTCTAACAGTCATATCATATTCTACTTTTAAATCTTCCAATCCTTTAATTAATCGTCGTTGAATATAACCAGTCTGTGAAGTTTTTACAGCAGTATCGATTAAACCAGTTCTACCTCCCATAGCATGAAAGAATAATTCATCAGGGTTTAATCCATTGATATATGCATTTTCTACAAACCCGCGAGCTCGTGGACTATCATCATATTTATTGAAATGTGGTAGAGTACGATCATTGAATCCATATGGAATACGTTTTCCTTGTACATTTTGCTGTCCTAAACAAGCAATCATAAATGAAATATTTAAATCGCTTCCTTTAGAGCCAGCATTCACCATAGTAACAAATCGATTATCCTTACTCAGATTGTTTAAACCTATTTTACCGGCTTGTGCTGATGCTTGATTTAATATATTATTTACACGTGTCTCAAACTCTTCATTATTAGATTTTCCTGTTTCGTTTGTAAACATACCGATACGCAATTGTTCCATAAGATATTTTACATCATTCTTTTTTTCATCAATAATATTTGAAATATTTGATTTTGTAGTATCATTTGATAATAAATCTGATATACCAACACTAAATGAACTTGTTTTCATATAGTCGGTAATTATATTTTGAAAATCGTCAATAAAATCAGCACATTTATAATTACCATAGTCATTACATACACGATGTAATATTCCTTTAGAACCTGAACCAAGTACGGACTTCTCCATATGACCTCTTTTATACATACCATTTTCAATTTCTAAAACATTCTTCGATTTTTTAAAATCATCATTATTATCTTTATATAACTTGGTTTTATATTTTAATGATATACTAGGTAGTATCTGTGATAATATATCATAACTACTAATATCTTCCTTAGATAATTTTTCTATATTTACATTATTATAACTCATTAATAAATTCATAGCATCACGTATGTTAAATTTTATATTTTCACGTGTAAATTGATGAGCTCCTAATAAAGAATCTTGGAAAATACCAACAATACAGCTGTTATTAGCAGGACTAACTATTTGTTGAGGTACAGCAGCTAAATTTCTTAATTCTGATTCGGCTTCCATATCTTGAGGCATATGTAAATTCATTTCATCACCATCGAAATCAGCATTATAAGGTTTTGTATCAGCAACATTCATACGAAAAGTATCCCCTCGTTTCATTATCTTAGCAATATGACACATCATACTCATCCTATGTAATGTAGGCTGGCGATTAAACAATACAGCATCGCCGTCTATCATATGACGATGAACAATATCACCAGCCTCTATATTTAAAGTAGTTTTATCAACATAACGTAAAGATATTTGCTTTTTTGAATTATGTTTTTCTAGAATTTTTGCTCCTGGATGAATATCAGGACCATTCATAACTAATTTAGTGAGAAATTTAATATTTTTTTCGTTTACTATAACGGGTTTTGTAATATTTTTAGCAATTTTTTCAGGTATACCTAATTGTTTAATTGAAAGAGTCGGATCAGCAGTAATTACTGAACGAGCACTAAAATCAACACGTTTTCCCATTAAGTTTCCTCTTACGCGTCCTGTTTTTCCATTCAAACGCTCTTTTATTGATTTTAATGGTCTTCCTGAACGTTGACAACATTGACTAACTCCGGGTAAACTATTGTCAACTAAGGTTGCTACATAATATTGTAATACAGTTGTCCAATCTTCAATAATATTAGCTGCACTATCTTGATTTAATTTTTCTGTTAAAGTATTATTTGTTTTAATTATATTACACAATATATGTGTGATGTCATCTTCACTTCGTTGTTGAGCATCATGTTTAACAGATGGTCTTACAGCAGGAGGCGGTACAGCAAGCACTTGACATATCATCCATTCAGGTCGTGACCAGAATTGACTAAATCCCATAAATTTAATATCTTCATTTGATATACGTTTCAAAATTTTTAATACCATTTCAGCATGTAATTTGATGTTTACTTTTTCATTCCCTCCCATATCCCACTCAGCATTTAATGTAGCTACTCTACCCACTTCCTTTTTAAATCTTGTTGGTTGTTTACATCCACAACCATCATTTGTATCATTACCACAACGACTTACATTACTTGCAATTTTAAAAACAAAATTCCATCTATCTTCACTATTCATATCAAGTGCTTGTTTATATTTTTCTTTATTAATTTTTAATTTACTACATTTAAAACATACGCATTTTAATATTTTCATAACAGTTGATAAATATTGTACATAAAATACAGGTTTTGCAAGTTCAATATGACCAAAATATCCTGGAGTATTTACATAATCCAAACCATCTGTAGGACAAATGAATCCTGGTTCTAAAACACCCATACGAGGATCAAATAATCCTCCAATTTTAGGTTTATTATTATCATATGTATCTCTAGATGTAATTTCAGCGACCGACGCGTTACGAATATCATCCGGAGATAATATACCAAATTGAATACCAATTATTCTTGAAGGATTATATTCATCATTCATTACACTTGTTGACATTATTATATTATGTATATAATTATTTATATTATTAAATCAATTTTATAATTAAATTAGTTATTTTGTTTTATATGATAATTCATGCGATAAATAATTATATACATCACTAGAAGATGTTACATATATATCAGGATAAATTGCATGTAATAGCGCCTTTATAGACCCAATAAATAGTTTGATTGATAACTTTCCAGAAAATAATAAATGCTCTTTATATGTCATATTAACTTCTTTTAAATGTTTAAAAGACATATTTATACTATAATTATATGTTATTTTTATATTGGTTAATTGAATAGTAAGAACATAATGCTGCTGTTGTCATACTAATGTGAAATAACCCATGATATATATACCAAAAACGATCACCATTCCTGTATCTTTCACATGATTTGTTATATAGGAAGGTGCCTGAAACAAAAAATCCATTACCTATCATTTGATACATAATATTAGATTCATAAATATTTCCTAAAAATAACATATATCCAGCAAATAAGGGTTGATATAATAAATCTATGTTTCTTCGGATACCAGGAATAGGATAATACCAAAACGTACTAGATATTACACAAGACAATGTATTTAAAACAGCAGGAGCAGTATTACCTGTCATATATCCATATATTGATGGTAACATCAAACTACATGATGTTGTTAATAAATATTTTTCTTCGTCATAAAATGTTATTTTTACCATGAGTATTTATTATTATAATCATTTATGTTATTTACACCAAATAAATTAATTCTCTAACTTAATTTTGAATTCATATCAAATAACTGGTATAACAATTAAATACAATTATATAATATACATATGCCTGTAACATTAGTACACAATAACGTTACTTATAAAATTGGAAAAAACGCTAGAGAAAATTGGCAATTGATTGAAAATGCTGAAGATGATGATTTGTGGATTCATTTAGATAAACTTCCATCATGTCATGTTATAATTGAATATATATCCGATTTAGAATTATCTGATATAAAATACGGTTGTGAATTATGTAAACAATATTCAAAATATAAAGAACATAACAAAATAAAAGTAGCAGTACTTAAAAAGGAATATGTTAAAAAGGGTAAAACGGTAGGAGAAGCTAAGTTACTTAAAGACCCACAGATTATTACAATATAATGTTATTTTCTTTAAATAAATTATTTTTTAAATTTTTATAATAATTATCAATATCATGGTCCATAATATTATGACATTTCCATAAGCTAAATTTCCACAATTTATTATACGAATAATTAGTATATATTACATAACTATTCTCTCTTAAATGAATGTTTACACCACAGTGTTTATAATTTAACATAGGTAATGCTGTAACTATATCATTATTGTTACTAACTCTATAATGTATTAAATTATGTTGATTATCAAATCGTTTTGTAAATATATTATTTCCTATTCGTGGACTTGCAAACGAAATAATTATTATTTGTGCGTTCAATTCAAGAGACAGTTCATATCCGCATAATGTTGCCAGAGCACCTCCTAAACTATGTCCTGTTATAATAATTTGGAAATTATTATAAATATTTAATAATCCATTTAATTCATCTCTAATTACTTGGTAATTATTATTTATATGTAATTGTTCCCAAAATCCTGTATGTACATATATATTATCGCCCAAATGTTTTTTTAATATTCGTAAATCATAAAACCAATCACTTTTAGACTCAGAACCTCTAAAAACTACACTTATACGTTTATTTGTTTCACTCAACGTTATAGCTACTTGAAGATCTGTTTTTTTATCGTTCAAAAACTTAACAACTTCCCCGTTTGGCGAATATAGTTGTATTTCTTGTAAAATATTAATATGTTCATTACTTAAATATGTTGTATTTGGATTTGTTAGAAAATCGCTAATAGTCTCATTAGGATTTAAATAAAAAATTTTCATATAATCATATACTAACATTGGTAACACAATAATTTCTAATAAGAATTTCAAACCTATCATCGTACATTACTACAATATAAATTATTATAACACGAGTTAAAGAGATTTATATATTATAATATAATGTGCGGTATTTTTGCAAGTTTCAATAGCATGCCTCTATACGATTATGAAAGATATTTTAATAAAGGGAGGTCAAGAGGACCTGACCATTCAATAATAGAAAATATAAACGACAATGTTATATTAGGATTTCATAGACTATCTATTAATGGTATTGATAAAGAGTCAAATCAACCTATTAACTTTAATAAAATTACATTAATATGTAATGGTGAAATTTATAATTATAAAGAACTATTTTCCCTGATTGATACGTCATCTATTACTAATTCGGATTGTGAAATTATTATACATTTATACCTTAAATATGGTATAGAATCTACATTACAAATGCTAGATGGTGTATTTTCATTCGTATTATTAGATAATAATAAAAATACAGCATTTGTAGCACGCGATCCATTCGGAGTTAGACCTTTATTTTATTTTAAATATAATAACAATATTATTTTTTCATCAGAAATTAAAATGATACCAACCCCGATGTTAGATGAGTTAAACATTTATACTAACATAAAGTTAGTACAATTTACACCTGGTAATTTTATGGAAATTTATAATTATAAAACATCTAACGCTATTGTTAGTTATATTAAACCGTATACTTTATTACCATTTTCATATTCACAAATTAACTGTGATTTAAACTCTACTGGCGTACTTCACGATATACTTGAAAATATTAATTATTATTTTAAAAATGCTGTTAAAAAAAGATGTTTAAATACAGATAGGGAGTTTTGTTGTTTACTTTCTGGCGGATTAGACAGTTCATTGGTTTGCGCGATAGCTAATAAATATGCGAAACATAAGTTGAAGACATTTAGTATAGGACTTAAAAATTCGGTTGATATTATAAACGCACGAAAAGTTGCTACCTTTTTAAATACTGAACATCATGAAGTAATTGTGTCTGAAGACGATTTTTTTAATGCAATCCCAGAAGTTATTGAAAATATTGAAAGTTATGACACAACTACTGTAAGAGCAAGTGTAGGAAATTATTTAATATCTAAATATATTAGTGAAACTACAGATTGTAAAGTAGTATTAAATGGCGACGGTGCAGATGAATTATCAGGAGGGTATTTGTATTTTTCAAAATGTAATGAACCATTAGAATTTGATAGAGAATGTAAAAGATTATTACAAAATATTCATTATTTTGATGTGTTACGTTCAGACAAAAGTATTTCAAGTAATGGTCTTGAGGCACGAACACCATTTTTAGACAGAGAATTTGTACAATACTATTTATCCATTTCTCCTATTATTCGATGTCATACATTTAATGAAAGTATTGAAAAATATTTAATACGACATGCCTTTAATAATGAAAATTTATTACCAACCGAAATTTTATGGCGTCGTAAAGAAGCATTTAGTGATGGCGTAAGTGGTTTAAATAAATCATGGAGTGAAATAATACAGGAAAAAATAGAACAATTGGATGTTAAGAATATAAATGGTTTAATTCATAATGTTCCAGTTACTAAAGAACAACAATATTATAGAAGTATTTTTAATAATTATTATCCGAATTGCGGAGATATTATTCCCTACTTTTGGATGCCTAAATACGTTGAAGCGCATGATTCAAGTGCTAGAACATTATCATTATACACACATGTAAAAAATAATCCAATATCATTACCATATACAAAAGAGGAAGAACCGTGGGATGAATTAACTATATGAATTCATTCCAATATCCTTCACCATAATCTAATAAAATTTCTTCGTGTTCATCTATATCCTTAGTAACGACCACTAATATTTTAGGCTTATTATCAATATATGTGACAGATAATTTAGTATTAGGTAAATCGCATATATTACGATAATCATTTATAAAACGCATTTCGTTACCTCCGCTTATTGCGTCCACTCCTAATTCTTTGTTATTGTACATAGCTAAATATGCTGTATACCTATTACATTCATTGTTAACAATACCAGTATATTCACCAATTATATCAAATTTTAAAAACCTTTTTGTCGATACTAAAGCATACTGCCCTGCTAAAATATGTGATTCTGGTAAAATAATTATTTTAACACCTTGTATTGTAGATCTTTTATTAAGTTTAACGTTATTATACGATATGGTTGAAATATATGTTAAATGTAATGGCCAATTATTAGGTCTGTTTTTACCCATTATATTATAATATCTTTTTAAAATTTGATATATTAATAATATATATAAATACTATGAAATATATATCATTATCTGTTTTTATATTTAGCTTCTGTTTAGGTTTATTATATATGTATTTATCCAAACCAGAATTAAAAGTAATTAAGATATCTCCTACTCCTGATAATTGTAAGGAAACTCTTTACAAAGATAAAGCTAGCGTATGTTATAAATATACAGCAGAAAAGGTACCTTGTAAAAAAACAACCAGTTTTTTTTCTATACAAAACTAATTTATTAATATAATATACATATGTTAGTAAATAAATTTAGTAATCTTTTGAAAAGTAAAGCGGGAAAATATGTTATTTCAGCAATACTTGGATTAGGATTAGCATCTCTATTTAGGAAAGTTTGTGATGACTACAATTGTGTTATATATAGAGGTTCTAATTATGAAGACGATATAAAAGGAAAGATATTTAAACATAATGATTCCTGTTATAAATATTCTATTCAACCAGTTACATGTAATGAAAAAGTTAAAATAGTTGAATTTGCGTAAATTATGTAAATAGACATTATTTATGTAGTATAATGAGTAGTGAAAATGGAGTTACAAGTATAGATGAACTTCCCTCTAACGATAACATAAAATTGTCAGTAGAAGAAACACAAAATAATAATTCAACTACAAACATGGATGATGTATACAAAGAAATTCAAAATAATGGACAAGCTGGTAATATTCCTTCTAGAGATATTCCAATTAACACAAATAATATTTCTTTAGATAAAAATAGCACACCTAATTATATTCCTGAACATAAATATTATCTTGATGATATTGATTTTGAAACTAGTGATAAAATTATAGATAATAAACGAAAAAAAGATAATACTAAATCATCCATAGAGACATTATACGATGAACTACAAATTCCTATTTTATTAGGAGTTATTTATTTCTTATTTCAGTTACCTATATTCAATAATTCCCTGGCAAAATATGTTTCTTTTACATTCAATGTTGACGGTACAATAAATCTTTCAGGTATAGTATTTAAAAGTATCGTATATGCGTTAGTTTATTTTATTTTATCAAAAGTATTGGTAAATATTAGTGAATGATCACAGAACACCATCGTTTATTAACATCTCAATATCGTAATCAATATTGTTTTTGGATTTTGTATATCGCTCACCAGGATATGTTGCTTCGTTATTTTCTTTATTTCGTTTATTAGATTTAGGATATTTTGTACGGCGCGCGCCTGGATACATATTTTGTATTTTATAATCTCTAATCTTATTTTCTAATACATTTACTTTATGTTGTCTAGCGCCAGGATATTGATATATATTTATAATTTTTTTTGTATACACTCTAGGTCTTAATCTTAATAACGTATTAATATAATTTTGCTTCATTATTATATATAAACATATAAATACTATTTATATTGATTTTTAATATTAAAATATGCCCTTGTAGCTCAGAGGTAGAGCAGTAGTCTTGTAAACTGAAGGTCTTGGGTTCAATTCCCAATGAGGGCTTATAATATAATATGTATATATTATATGCCAAAATACATTAAACCATCCAAGAAACAACCCAATAAACAACCCAAGAAACAAACTAATAAACAACCCAAGAAACAAACTAAGAAACAACCCAAGAAACAACCCAAGAAACAAACTAAGAAACAACTTAATAAATTAAATACGCAAAATAAAATGGAAAATATTAAACGAAACTTAAAACCTACAAAGAGATTATTTACAGTTCGTAAATTTAGAAATAGTATTTATTTTCCTTATAAATAAATAAATATACATTTATAATATATATATATGTTATTACGTAATATCTGGATATATTTATTATTTACATTCATATTTATAAGTATTTATATTTATGTATACACACGCAATATTCGTGCCACTTCTGTAGATCCGGCGTTATATATGGACACTGATTTAACACCATCACAAAAATTAAAGGTACAAATTCATGCATCACATCATACTAATTCTGAAATAAAGAATATAGTTGATAAATTACAAAATGGATCTAGTTGGAATGATGTACATTCAACATTAAAACCCATGGGTATGTTTCATCACATCGAACATATCGATACCGAAATTATTCAATTATTATCATCGTCCTTAAGTATTTCAGTCGGTCTTTTGTTTGCCTTTACTATACAAACCATAACCGATATATTTGCACCTACAAATAATAAAATTATGGCAGCATGGTATTATATAAATACCTTTTTACTTACATTATTATTTTTTAGTGTATTAATTATGATATCTAAACATTATTTATCATTTAGAACATGGAAGATAATGGAATATTAAAAATTATATAAAATTATATAAAATAATATAAACATAATTATGTATTATTTTATAGATATGGAAAATTGTAGTGTTAAACACAGTCGTAATGGATTTAAATGGACCATTAGAGAAATATTACAACTACAACGTGAATACGAACTATTAGAATTATCTATACATAAAATATCTAAAATCCATAAACGTTCTGAAAATGCTATCTTAATTAAAATAGAAGATGAAAAATTTACACCCTCACCGTATTAATCGCTATCATTTAAATTAATTCGTATACTTTGTAATTGAAATATATAAATATTGCAATTGTTACTATAATTAAATTTAAAATCATTAATGTTTTTAGTGTACAATTACTCATTAAACAAAACGACATTATATATACAATTACTGATAATGTTATACCTACTAAAACATGTTTTGTAAATGCTATTATTGTTTTAGTACTCTTTGACCTCATAATAAACATTATATAAAAAAACGTTAGGGGAGTTGCCCATAAAAATGCTGAAATTTTTAGGAAGTTTGGATTTTTTTTAAACGTATTTACAAGATAAGTAAATAATCCAAAAAATAGTCCTCCTAATAACGAATTTAGTATTATTTCATTCATATATTACATAAATATATTATAAAAAAGAAGCAAAATTATTTAATGTTTCAGTAAGAGCAGTTAATTTTTTAGTTAACTCATTCATAGATTTACGTACTTCATTCATATTTTCTATGTTGTTTGTATGATATTTTATTATTAAATTACACTTATCAATAAATTCCGTATTAGGGGTCTCTAAATTTAAAGAACTAATATTATTAAGAACATAATCAATATTATTTATCATGTCTACATAATCATTTCGCTCTAATATTAAATCGTGTTTATCATCATTATTAGCATTATCTATTTCATTATCCAAATCGCCTATAATATCAGGCGAAAATAATTTATGTATATTCGTAAACGCACACATACAGTCCTTTTTAAAATCATCTTTATTAATATTTTTTAAATTATTATATTTTTTACTAAAATCATTTAACCCGCACATTATATCATCATAATCCTGATCAGTTGGAAAGGTATTATTATCATTAATATTAATATCTGACATATAATTTAAATTACTTATTTATGTTTAATTCATTTTTAAGAAATATTATATTTTTTATATACTTGCTTAGGTATCAATTTATCTTTATAAGTGTCTATTTTTCGAAAACACTTGTTTATCGTTACTTCGCTTATTTCACTAATTTGATTTATTGTAGATTTTGTAATTTCTATTTTAAATTCATTAACTATAAAATATATTATACCTGCCGCTATAGCAGGTGGGGTATTTTCAGGAATTAAATTTTGTTTATTTATAATTTTTGATACAAACAATGCTAGCTTAATTAAATCATTAGGAATATTTATTTTACTACAGTATCGTTCAATAAAAGATTCTGAATTAGTAGTACCAAAATCACTTTTTTCGTTTTGGCAAAAATCCTTTTCAATATCATTAATAATAGTTATCGCATTCTTACAACCTTTTGTTGCACTAGTGTTATCTAAATGAAATATTTTCGCTATCTCCTTTGCACTCCTAGGAGTTTTATTTTTTCTACATGATATATATATTGAAGCAGCAATTATTCCATCACGGTTTAGTCCTCTAAACGTAGTTTTATCAGAAATGAGTTTATGATAACGTATAGCTTCATCAATTATTATTTTTGAAATACAACCATTTTGTGCCATATTTATAATACGTTGAAATTCATCATATTGAGATTTCTCTTTATATGGCATAGATTGCCATTCAGAATATCTTTTTATTTTTCGCATTTCATATGAACTTTTAGATGTACAAATTACTTTACACCCAAATGATGATTCTTGAAGAAGAGGATTTATTGGCATACCACATCTAGATTGATCGCCATTATTACTATCAGCATACTGTTTCCATTCAGCCGTTGTTTCAATTATATCTTTGTAAATAATAGCACATTTAGAATTACTACATGACATATACCCCTCTTCTGTTTGCGATAATGAACTATTACAAACTTCACATATATTTGTTATTTTATTGTTATAAACACATTCTATATTATTTAATTCCTGTACCTCTTGACTAAACATGTTCCATATTTCTTTTTTATTACATTTGACATTTTTCTTCTTTTTTGTTTTTGAAATTAGTTCCATATTTAATAATATTGATGAAAAGTAATTTTTAATCAATTTTAATAAATATATATATTATATTACAAATGGGAAATTCTATCTCAAATATAAAAGAAAATACTACAGATGTAACTGAATATTTACTTAAAATAGATAGTTTAGCTGCTAAATTTGTTACCAGTTCTAATATTTCAAATAATTCAAAAATGAGTGATTTATATTATTGTAATGATTTAGTCATTATGACAGGTGATGTTTTATCTAATAAACTTAATTCAATGGACATTGAATATCTAAAACAACGCACTGAAAAAGGTGTCGTTATTGATGACATGACTAATGATAAAGTAATTTTTTTTAATAAATCTCAACAAGATAATTTAGATGTTAAAAATAAAACAGAAAAACGACGTTTATGTAACGGTATATCAAAATTTTATGTCAAAATAGCACAATTATACGCAGCTATATTAAAAACTATTAATCCTGTTTTTAAATATAAAGACGAACATGGTATTGAACATATTGTTCCTCATAATAAAAAATCACAAATACCGTCTCATTTAAATTATTCATTTACACAAATAAATTTATGTAATAGAAGATTAAATGCTTTATTAAATAGTCAAGATTATACTGTTTCTGAAAACAAAGATATGTTTGTTCATCCAGAACTATGTTCGTTTAATATCACACCTAATGGTAAAGATATGAATTTGATGGATGAAGAAGGTATGGTTGAATTCGGACAACTGTTTAAAGATGAATATAATTATGATACAGGAAAATTTGATAATATAAGCGATAAAATGAAACAACAATATAAAAAATCTCTTACTGTTTTCTACAACACATATACAGGGAATTCAGGTTCATTGCCCGAAGATATTAAAAAATTCTCTGACATCAAATTACGAAAATTTGATAGAACAGAATGTTCCACTGATGGAAGTTTCAAAAAAAAATATAAAGGTACAATGAGTGAAGAACTTTTTGGAAAATACGCAAACCATTTAAAAGAAATGTATATTAAAATAAATAAAAATCACGAAGCTATTATAAATATTTTAAAACAAATATTTTCTATAATTACCACTACAAAAGGAGAAAAGGTTATTATAAATCCAAAATTAACATATAAAGAATTAGATAAAATAATAGAACAAACACAACAACTTATTACTGTATTATATGTATCATGTGAAGAAGATTTTTTAAAAGGAATTTCAATATTTCAAGAAATTGTGCTACACCAAAATAAAATTACTAATGAACATAAACGAGAAAATATAAAAGATGGGTTCGAAAAAACTTTAACCGGTGAATTACCTAATGAAAAAGAGGTATCGCTTTAATGATTAATTTCATGATAGAATCCATAAATCTTTTATTGTTGATTTACTTTTTTTTATTGGAGGTTTATTTTCTTTGTCATATTCGCGTAGTTGTTTTAATCTTATATAATATTTTAATTCTTGGTTATATATAAATATAAATGTCTGTGTATTAGATTTAAGCTCTACTCTTTCTGTATATCTTAACATATTTATAATATATATTTATTTATTATAAATATATATTAGTCAATTTTACGTTACTTTATTTTGATATATATATTTCATACAAACTATGTATTTTTTTTAAATAAAATTGACGAACAAAATATTTATAGCGTAACATATATAAAAGTCGAATAAAAGCACATAATGACAACATTGCGTACTTGGGAAACGAAAACTAATATTGCTAAAAATGAAAAATCATATGGTAAGTCAGATACATCCAAAACAAAATCTAATAAACAAAAATGTTTCTATTGCGGTTCTTTTGGGCATCGTATGGTACATTGTCCGAAAGATAGATATCTAATCAACTCTATAGCCGTTAGTGATATCGGTCAAGTTAAATCTGCTGAATTTCCTGAATTCCATAAGATGTCTATGCCATTATTAAAACGCATATGTTCAAAAGTATCATTACTCTCTTATGAGTATTGTAGAACAAATAATATTGATAACAAAATTTATGCGCCAATTAATGCACATAATAAAATCAGAAAAGCACATATCGCTGCTCTTTTAAAAAAAAGGTGGTATTATAACGTTAAAATACAATTACTTAATAATAGAAAAAAGATAATATCCACCATCAAACACCAAGAGAAACAGATTAGTAATTTGAAAACTACTAATAAACAATTAACCAAAGAACATACAAAAACACAGACAACATTACAATTTGTTCTCAATAAAAAAAAATTATCTACAGAATTAGATGATAACGACTGTCCTATTTGTTTAGAACCTATTCTTTGTGGAAATGTACAAACTTCATGTAATCATACATTCTGTTCTAGATGTTATACCACTCATATACATCATTTAAGCAGACAAGGTAGAACAATATTATCATGTCCTTTATGTAGAGAACCATTATTATAATTGTAGTAAAAAAATTGATACTTTATAATGATAATAATAATAATATATTTTGGGACATAGTAAGTTCGCCTCCTCGCGGTGTGTCCTGGGTTAAAAGCTAAATGAACTTAAAAAAGAGACAATCGTTCGCGATTATTAATAATTTAAATTTTATTCAAAAACATCCTTGAATCCCTTAATTTCCAAGAAATTAAGCACTCGATAAGTCGTACCGTGTATGAAAGAGAAGGTTCCATGTCACAATTCCATGGGTGAGACAATAATTGTGTACGCGTCTACTTGTGTAAAGGTTAAGTAGAATATATAACAGCGTTAAAGCCCTATATTACTTAGATTTTAATAGGATAAAAGGTTCTGTAGTATATAACTACTATTACTTAGATTAAAATCTAAAGTTAACGGTAGAATCTGAATACCTTATACTCTCAGATATCTGGATGTATTGTTTACATATGTCCCGTTGTTGTATTATGTACGTTAGATGATGGAATCGTGCTTAATTGTAATGATTTATCAAAGAAAGTACCGCTGATATTATGGTTATAGTGTTCCTAATATTTATAATAAATATCATGTATACATGAAATTAAGGCTACTCATTAAAAACACTCTTTTTTTTATGTATTTATATTATAATAAATATAAATACATATATAATTATTATAATATAATTATATGTCTCAGTTTACAAAAGAACAGTCCGATACACAACATACAGTCGCAAAATTTAAAACTACTCTACATAATGATCCGCAAATATATACTTTAGACAATTGTATTACAGAAGAAGAATGTAATCATCTTATTAATATAGCAACCCCAACATTAGAAAATAGTATCGTTAGTGATGCTAATGGAGGTTACGTATCTAATGGTAGAACAAGCAAAACCAGTTGGGTAGATCATTTTCATGATTCTATCACAACAAATATAGCAAAAAATATGGCTAATATAGTTGGTATGCCTTTAGAAAATGCTGAAAAATTTCAAGTGGTTTATTATGGAGAAACAAATGAATATAAACAACATTATGATAGTTGGGACCATAATGGTTCAGAAAAAACGTTACGGTGTATTAAGTGGGGAGGACCACGAATGGTTACGGCATTACTTTATTTAAATAAGGTAGAAGAAGGAGGCTCTACTAAATTTACAAAATTAAATATTGATGTTAATCCATCCATTGGAAAATTATTAGTATTTGAAAATACTTATAAAAATTCTATTGATAAACATTTGTTATCAGAACATGCCGGCATGCCTGTGATAAAAGGTGAAAAATATATTGTTAATTTATGGTTTAGACAATTTAACAAATCTAAATTATATTCAGAAACAAATCCTAGCTATTATGAAAAGCTCGCTGTCTCTCAATCGCAGAAAATTAGTATTCCACAAGTATTTGAAAATGTAAATTTAAATACAGATATTAAAACACATCATAATTTTATCACTTCAGAAGAAAGTGATAATTTAATTAACTTATGTGAGTTTTCGACAACCGGAAAATATCCAAACGCATGGATTAAAAAGCAGGATCATCCACATTTTATTATTAAAATATGTTCTATGTGTAATTTAGTTCCATCATATTTTGAAAATATGAATGTAATTAAATATAAAAGTAAAGAGGTTCATGGACCTTTTCTTGATGCATATGACATTAGTACCGAACGTGGAAAACAATATACTTCGAAATTAGGACAAAGGCTTCAAACAATATCTATTTGTTTAAGTGAAAGTTTGTGTTATAATTTTAATAAAATTAATCATAGTGTAGAAATGACAAAAGGTACATTGCTTTCCTATAAGAATGTTGCCGAAACATGCCAGCGAAATGAAAATATGTCACATCGTCTTACAAATACAAGTGATAATGACGGATATATTTTAAACATTTACATTCGGCAATATGATAATGAAAAGAATATAAATCCAGCATTTAATTTAAAAACATATGAAGATAATAACAAAACAATCAAAGTAGAACAACAAACTACAGAAAGTAAAATAGTTGAATTGGAAAATTACATGGAAACGTATGATGAAGTTTTAAATATGTTTCAATCTAATAAAATATTTGGATCGTGGGGTGGATATAAATCTTTTAAATACGCATTTAAAGGTGACTTTACATATTTTAAAAAATGTGTTTTAGATTTTAAAAAATTACGGGGAAACAATATGGGATTAAACAATGATTTATTAAAAACAAAATATGAATTTGATGAATTTCATCCAGTTAATTTAAGAAATGTAATACACCCCGAAATGTTAGAGTTATTAAAGTCATATTATAAAACAACTCGTGAAATGAAGGTATGGCCATTAGGAGATAAACAGTCTAATAGATATAAAGCACACAATGAACCTTTTTCCCGATTTTTACATTATGAAATATTACCTATAATTGAAAAAATTACTGAAAAAAGACTTATGCCTACATATACATATTTATCTTCATATACAAAAGACAGCGATTTACCTCCTCACACAGATAGAGCAGATTGTGAGTATACAGTATCATTTTTAGTCAATAAAGATGTTGATTGGCCTATATATTGCCATAAAATAAAGCAACCAGTGAAGTCAAAAGGTAGATTCTGGGACGAAGTATCTAAAGAGGACTGTTTCGAATTAGAAGGTGATATGGGTGGATTTATTATGTTTATGGGAACTGACCATGTTCATTTTAGGGAAGTTTATTCAGGTAGTTTTTACGATATTTTATTATTACACTATAGAGTTGAAGAATAAGTTTAATATTGTATTTTATATTCCATATTATAATTATGGACTATAAAATATACGAGAATGTTTTTAATGATGAACTTATTGATTATATTATTTCAAATTTGGATGAAAATAGATATCGTGATGGACGTGTAGGCGCTGGCGCACGTGTTAATAAAAAACAAAAAAATAGAAAGGATCTTTTTATTTATGAGGACCCCATACTTCATAAAATAGATGAAACATTTTACACAAAACATTATCAAGATATAAAAGAGAATTTTTCAGATATTATTTATAGAGAAAAATGGAAATTGGGAAAATATGAAGGCAATGATAATGGATTTTATAACGTTCATCGGGATGATTCAGATGAGACAGCTTTTAGAAGTACTTCTATTGTAGCTGCCTTATCAGATCCAAGCGATTATGAAGGAGGAGAATTATGTTTTGATAGTTTAAATGTTCAATTAAAATTAAAAAAAGGGTCCATTGTAGTTTTTAAATCGGGGATATTTCATCACGTTACTCCAGTTACTTCTGGTACAAGAATTGTAATGATTTCCTTTTTCTTTAACGAAACTGGAAGAAAAATTAAAGAAAAATTAAATCCTGTTGTTAATATTTCGCAATATAAACCTATATTGAAAACAATTAAATTAAATTATGAAGAAAATATTGATAGTAATCATTTTAATAAAACAGTTACAAAAGTTTTGGGAGATATTGATTATTCAGATAATTCTTCCAATCATGTTTGGACAGATACAGATGATATATTTTACGAAGATAATGATTCTGATGTATTATTGATACCATTCGCAGGAATGGGTTGGAAAAATTCAATACCTACATTTATTTTTTACAATTTTTTAAATCAGTATAAATCTATTGATAAACTTTTTATTAGAGATATTAATTGTAGATATTACATGACTGGATTAAAAAACTCAACATTATCATTTGAAGAAACTATAGAACTTATTAAATCATACTGTACAAAAAAAAAATATCGTAAAATTATTGGACTCGGATGTTCGGCTGGAGGATTTGCCGCTATATTGTATGGACAATTATTGAATTTTACAAAGGTATTAGCATTCGCGCCACAGACAGTCATAAATCGTAAAAAAGATGAACTAATTGAAGATATTTATAACGCACCAAAAACATGTAAATGGTTACAAACTAAAAGCAATGAACCATTATATCAAAAATCATTAGATTTAAATAATTTTAGTCCTTTTGATAAATGTCCAATAGATATACATTATTCAGTTAATGGTAATAACGGCATAGATAAAAAACATGCTTTATATATTGAATGTGAGGGATGTAAAATTATTGAACATCCAGGCAATGATCATATGATTGCATTGACATTGCGAAATAATGGCAAATTAAAGAATATTATTGAAAATGAAATATTATGTTAAATATATATATGAAATTATTATTATCACTTCGTAAGTCATTATATTATAAAAAATATAATGACGATGGTATTATTATATTAATGAACGAATGTAATGGATTTTTTTCTTGTTGTACTATTATATTACATTCCATAACACATTACTATAATAGTTATAATAAATTACCACCATATATTAATACTAATTTAGGGTTTTTAAATTATAAAACAAACAATATAGATATAACACATGATTTCTTTAAACATAATTCTCTTGATATCATACCCTTGAATAATACACCTACATTTAGCATATTTCAACAATATACTAATTACAATATGTTACCATATACTCATTATAATATTTTTGTAAAACATTATTTTCAAAATAGTGACAATATTCAAAATATTATTACAGAACTAACTAGTAAATACAATATTAGCTGTAGTAATACTGTTTGTGTATATTATAGAAGTGGTGATAAGGCAACTGAAACTAAAATAGCACCACATCGTACGTTTATACAAAAAGTATATGAAATTCTATATAAGAATCCATTCTCTTCTTTAATATGTGTTACCGATGATATTATATTTGAAAAACAAATTATTGACACCTTTTACAGAACGAATGTTATTGTTATTAATGAATTAAATGAAAGTATGAACAATTCAGATATAAGAAGTGTAAATGACCGAACACATAAACATGCTTTGTATTTATTAGCTACTGTAAATATAATCAGTAAGTGTCATAGTATTATATGTGGTTCAGGGAACGTGTCTTTATGGATAACATTATTAAGAGGAAATGCCAATAACGTTTACCAAAATTTTAATTTACGCTGGTTAGCATAAAATTAAAATATTTTATTTGTTTTGTATTATTCTATACAATATGGAAAAACATATGTCACTCAATATCAAAATTAAAGCCATATTTGTATGGTTATAATACAAATAATACGCGGCGGCTAAATAAAAGACACCATGAATATATCTGGAATCATGCCAAAAAACTTTCGCAATTTGCATTTCGTCGTTGGAGGAAAATATTCCTTTATAAAAGAATCCCGATCCCATTAAGAACAAAATCAAAGAAATATATTTATAGTTCCAACTTTTTTTATAAATCGCAAACGCAATAACAAATCGAACTAATAAACAAATAAACCACAAAGGATGTACCCTCATTTATTATAGCACTATAAAAAATAAAAGGAGAAGGGTAATTGTATAAAATAATTACTACTTTAGTTATATTATATAATATTATTATATAATATATTATGAATATAGGATTGATTCAGGGCGCACATTTTGAAACACCAGTTTGGGTGTACCTACTACAGAATATTTTT
>TARA_B110000305_G_scaffold54179_1_pt1 | contig 28244 bp, 14 predicted proteins | sample TARA_B110000305 | Tara Oceans TARA_B110000305 (sample SAMEA4397930) | marine metagenome | biome: Polar Biome; feature: [SRF] surface water layer (ENVO:00010504); material: water (ENVO:00002006), including particulate matter (ENVO:01000060) such as... | depth 5 m | reverse complement strand
TTCTTGAGGTAGGTGTGTGGAGCATAATAGGATTCTCGTTCTTCAGGCATTTTCACCTTAGCAAGTGCTGTTCCGTCAATTCCACTGAGCACCATTAAATTGGCGACAGCACGTTTTGTTTCATTTGTGCCGGCAAGATAATCACCGCCGTTTGTTACCAATAAGTCCGAATATCCATCTTCATTTTGATCATCAATCCACTGTGTCGAGAAAAAATTTAGAATTCCATTTTCACGGGACTCCTTCATTGTTCCTTTCCAAAACTGCCAAATGATTTCACCTGTGGCGCCATTGATTGCGTAAAATGTTCCTGCTCTTCCTCCTATAAAAACGTCATCTACTGAATCGCCTGAAATGTCTTGAAACAGGGCGCTCGTATAAATTTGAGACGGTGTTGCGATCTTCCATAGGATTGTGCCGTCTTTTCCATTAATCGCCAAGATTCCATTGTCCACAGATGCATTTTCGATTCCAGCACCAATTATTACGTCTTTTATACCGTCTTTGTTTAGATCTGTGAAACGAGGAGAGGAAAAAATATTGGCAGACTCAATTTTAATTTTCCACCTTGTAGCTTGAGCAGTTAATGAAAAACTTGCAAAGAGGAACCCAATAAAAAGAATGGATTTAAAACTATTGGAAATCATAAGTATCATGTTTTATCAGGCAGCTAAAAGTAATATAATATTGGACGTTATCAAGTTCGTTAGAAGGTAAAAATAAATTCATTCACAAGGACTGTTTGGCTAAAGACCTTAACTTCGGGCTAAATCAAAATTCAATGAAAAAGCGATACTCGTGGTTTAAAATAGTTTTGTTAGCAGTTGTTTTTTTCGTCCAAATGGATGCAAGAGCTGGAAAACTTGCGATGCCAGAAGTAAAGAGTGAGTGTCTTAAGATTCATCATGCTTGGCTAAAAGAAGCATTTTTCCTGTCAAAGAACTGTGTTGGTTTTACAGCTCCAGTGAGTGGGCGTGCATACAGTTATATTTCAATCGGAATTTATGAAAGCAATGTGGAAATCATACCCGAATTGCAATCTGTTACAGGTCAATTGGATGGATATACGCGAAATGTTTGGCAAGAAAAAGGTGCCGATTTGAATTGGCAATTGGTTGCAAACAGTGCAGACTTTGAGCTTCTCAATTATTTCTTTAGGAATATGCCCCCTTCGAATAGTGAGCACATGAGACTTGTTTCAGATTCCATCGAGAAAATGTCTTCAAAGAAATGTGCGAAAAAAATGAATGAAAGGTCAATCGAATATGGCAAGAGTATAGCGATGGAGATTATTGAATGGTCGAAACTAGATGGTGGCGACAAAGCCTTTGACACCAATTTCCCAGAAGAATTTGAGCCACCGAAATGTAAATCATGTTGGGTAAAGACTGCACCAGGTTATTTGCCTTCACTTCTGCCGTTTTGGGGTTCGAATAAACAATTGATGAATGAAAGTCATCTCGAAGTGAAAGATTGCGAGGTGTTTGAATTTTCAATTGATTCATCATCATTTATGTTTCAAGAAGCAATGGGTGTTTTGGATAACTCGAAAGAATCGGATTCTAAATTTGAAAACTTAGCAGAGTACTGGGATGACGGAGCCGGATATTCTGGAACTCCAACTGGGCATTTTTTCACAATCGCACACCAACTTGTGGTTCGTCAAGGCTTAAAGTTGGATGAGGCCCTGGAACTCTATGTGAAACTCGGCGTTGCTGTTAATGAAGCTTTTATTTCTGCATTTAGATTAAAGTACAAGTTCAATTTTATTCGACCGATCACATATATACACCGCTATATTGATCCGCAATTTAACACGCGAATCGCTAGTCCTCCTTTTCCTGAGTTTCCTTCAGGACACTCATTTCAGTCCGGCGCGGCAACAGAAGTAATGAAATCAATTTTTACGGATTCAATATCAATTACGGATTCAACAAATTTTAATAGGACGGACATTGATGGCGCACCTAGGACTTATTCATCGCTTACTGAAATGTCAGAAGAAGTTTCAATTTCAAGACTTTATGGGGGAATTCATTTTAAAGAAACATTGGATGTTAGTTTAGCATGCGGTCGTAAGATCGGAGTTTTCGTAGTTACTGAATTGAAGTGTAGAAAATGAATTACGCAATTAAATATGGGATCATTGCAATTGCTCTTTGTACTTCGGGTCTAGCAGCAGCTCAAGTATTTAAAGAAGTAAGTGCTGAAGTCGGGTTGGATTACATCTATCCTGGGAATGATTTTCAAATGGTCGGCGGTGGCGTAATGGTCATCGATGTAAATAATGATGGCTGGGAAGACTTTTATCAAGCTGGTGGTGTCTTTGATTCTAAATTATGGATTAATAATCGCGGAAAGTTTAGAGATGGAACGAGCGAATTTGGACTTGATGTGTTGAGCGGTTATTTCATTCAGGGGGCTGTTAGCGCAGATTATGACAACGATGGTTATCAGGACTTTTTTGTTGTAAATTATGGAAGGGGAATGAGCAGAGGAGACAAGAAATCCCCGGTTCTCTTGCACAACTTGGACGGGAAATCATTTGAAGTCATTAAAATGGATAATGCATTAGAACCGGGCGATTATTCATCGGCGTGTTGGGGAGACATCAATAACGATGGGTACGTTGATTTGTACTTAGCGAATTACGTTGCTACAATGGGTGAGCTCATAGATTCAAATGAGGTAGTAATTGGCTATAAACCAACGTGCTTTGAAAACAAGTTACTATTGAATCTGGAGGGAAAGTTCTTCCGTGAATGCTCCGAAGAATATGGCTTGAACGACCGGGGTTGTGGATTAGCGGCAAGTTTCACAGACGTCGATAGTGATGGTGATCAAGATTTACTTTTGCTCAATGATTTTGGCGAATGGACAGGAGAAGGGAACCGATATTTTCGAAATGAGTTCCCTAAAAAACAATTCATAGATCATAGTATTGAGTCCGGGTTTTCTCGTTTGATGTATGGTATGGGAATTGGGCAAGGTGATTATGATGAAGATGGTGACATTGATTATTACATCACGAATATTGGCCGCAATTGTCTTTTCGAAAATGAAAATGGGAACTTTAGGGAAGTGGCAAAAGAATTAAACCTAGATGTTACTTTTGTTTACGATTCTGTGAGAGGAACGAGTTGGAGCGGATTATTTTTTGACGTTGAATTCGATGGCGACTTGGACCTTTATGTGTCGAAGGGAAATATTATAACTTTAGTTCCTAAGACTGTTTTAAGTGATCCAAACAGATTGTTTGTTAATGACAACGGGGTGTATTTAGATGTTACGTCAGGCTCGGGTATTGGTGATTTTTTATCGCACAGAGGATCTATTATTTTTGATTACGATCACGATGGAGATTTGGACATTGTTTCATCGGTCGTGAAACTACCGTGGAGTGTGTTTTCAAAGAAGGAGCAGAAGTTGAAACTGTACAGAAATGATTACGAAACAAAGAACTGGGTTGGAATTAAACTCATCGGGGAGGATGGAGTTAATCGAGATTGTTTTGGCTGCAAAGTCCTGTTTGAGCACGAATCAAGAAAAATGATGCGAGAAGTGGATGCGGGAAGTGGACTTGCTTCTCAGTCCTCAAGAATCTTGTATTACGGTTTGGATGATTCCAAGAAACTCACCAAGGCTACAATTTATTGGACGAATGGAACGAAAACGGAAGTCAAGAAGCTAAAGCAAGGGTTTTTTTATGAGGTACGTCCGAACGGTAAGGTGAAACGAATTAAGTAATTATTGCACGGTTTCGTTATTCAAATAATCCTAATTATAATGATGAGTCATACTCACGCTTAACGGATTTTGTTTACTTTCACTCAGGCATAACGGTCTAATTTACTTGACTGTTAGTGTATTTTGTAAAATCATACATCATGATTTTACGGATGACATTAAAGGAGTCAAATTGTATTTCGGAAGTTCAGCTGCAGCTAGACTTGACGATTCTTTTGTACAGGACAAAACAAACCCGATGAGGTTGAGTTTTGGAAAGAGCAATATTATTCTTTGCTTGTAAAATACAATGATTTGTTGGCGCGAAATTAGTATCGAACTTCCGAACGAACTTGCTAAAATATGTTTCAGCCGAACAAAGAGGATGAATAATTCCAGATTAGAAGCCAAAATTTATTTTCTTTCTCTAACCTCTAACCTCTAACCTCTAACCTCTAACCTCTTACAATCTATAGGCTTTCGATATTAAACCCTTCTCCAATAACTTTAAATGCTGTTCTTCTATTCCTCTGATGGTATGCCTCGCGGACTTCTTCAGTTGATTGGGATTTAATGTATTTTTCCACTAGGTAAATTCGTTCACCGCTATCGTCGAGGACGGGCTTTTTCTTAGCGTCTTTCATGAAGTTCGGAGAATCTTCACCGTATCCTTTTGCAGCCAAACGTTCTTTTGGAATCCCCTTTGAAATTAAGTAATCTACGCAAGATTGCGCTCTTCTTTCAGCAAGCTTTCTGTTATAGGATGTAGATCCACGAGAATCGGTATGAGAGTTAATCTCTACGACAAGATTACCGTTGAACTGAAGGAACGCATACAATTCATCCAAGACTTCTTTAGAGCGTGTTCTAAGCGCAGAAGAATCAAATCCATATTCTATTCCGTCCAATTCAATTTCGTCTTCTCCAATTGGCCCTAAATAGAAGTCTTGGGTCAATGCCGTTGATTTTGTAATTGGCATTGTACTAACAGACTCTGCTGCACCAAAATAAGATTTACGCGTAGCCATAATATAAATCAGCTGCGCCTTGTCCATCGGGATTTTATAATACCCTTTTTCATCCGTGAGAATTGTTCTGTTTTTGAAAGGAATTTTACTGTTAATGTCTTTGAAATTTAAATTCGTATTGGGTAAAATTTCCTCCGTTTCAATATCGTATGCAATTCCTTCAAGTGTAATTATAATCGGTTCATTCGTAATTTCGTAGATGTCATAGCAATGACCGTTCTCACAAGGAGCTCTATCACTTGCGAAATAGCCTTTCTCCATTAAGGCATCCCAAATAATGTACGAATCATCCATGCTCGAATTGATCGGCATTCCCATGTTTTCTGGAGTACCAAATGCCTTGTTGTCGAGAGTATAAGAACTTTTAAAAATATCCAGACCACCAATTGAATTGTGCCCGTTTGAACTAAAGAAGAACGATGAGGACGGTTCGTGGTAAAAAGGACTTACTTCATCCAATTCTGAATTTACAGGTCTTCCTAGATTCAAAGCTTCGCCAAATACATTTCCAGTTTCGTCCAATTCAATTTTCCAAATATCCATTCCTCCTTCACCGCCAGGACGGTTACTTGAGAAGTACAATGTCTTTTCGTCCATTGAAATAGATGGATTGATGCTTTTGAAACCAGGAACGTTTACTGATGCTGGAAGTTTAAACGATTCATAGAATTTCATCCCAACCATTCTTCCAAAGTAAATCGATTGCTCCAATCGATTCTCGTCATTCCATTTTGTGTAATAGATCAAACTTTGCTGCTCGTTCCTCTTCAGCTGGTTATAAGAACCTGAAGCATCGTGCTGCGCAGAGTTCAGTGGTCGACCGTAATTTATTGCTCGTGACCAATTTCCACTAAGGTCTTTTTCCGTCCAATACAAATCACATAAATATTCAGACTGTTGAACTTCTGGATCAAAAATTACACCTCCGTCTCGGGCACTCGTAAACATTAATTTGTCTTCTGAACCAAAAAAGGCCGGAGCAAATGATGCCGTTCCGCTGTTAAAAACGTTTGTATCAAACATTTTTACCTCAATCTTCTTTTTAAAGTTGTTCTCGTCTATGGCGTAGAAACACCCCTTAATCAATAATTGCGCACTTCTTAAAAGCGAATCAGAATAATTGTTGGATTTAATGTATTGCTCAAACAAGACTAATGCTTCTTTATGATTCTTAACGTTCATTTGAGAAACGGCAAAATTGTAAACATCTTCCGGATAGGATTTGAAAGAAGCGGTGTGTTCGAAATGCTGAACTGCCTGGTCATAATCAAATGTTCTAAGATGACAAGCAGCGATTTGGTGCTGAATATAATCCTTGATCGGAACTTTTCTAGTTGAATCGATTTCGCGGTTTTTATTGTCTTTCAGCTTTAGCTTTGACGTCACAATTTCATAAGGAATCGTCACTTCTTGTAGCCCGATAGTGTCACTCCAAGCTTTTTCATAATTCAACAAAGCGCTATAAAAGTCTTCTGCCTCAAAATATTCATCGGCGTGGTGCACCCAAACTTGTCTCGATTGACCAAAACTGATTATCGGGAGTGCAAGTAAGAATATAAATAAAAGTTTTTTCATCGTGTCTTTCATATGATTATAGTCGAGGACAAATTTTCTCCGTTCTAGGCTTCTTCTTTTGTTTCATGTAAGTGAAGGAAAGTTCAATTCCACCACGACCATTTGAAACAGTTGCAAGGCTTGAAATATTTACATCGTATCCCACTTTTGCAATGAACGAATCCATCTTAGCACCAATCGATACAATCATCGCATCGGCGTTGCTAACAGTGAACGTTCCAGAGTTTCTATAGATCACACCGGCAAGTAAATAAAGATCACTTCCTTTTAGGTAATAGCCTGCATCAACAGCAAGAGTTAACTCACCGAATTGCAATTGTTGCATGTACAATACCTTCGGCAATAAATAGAGCGTTTCAGTAATGTTAATTCTCGCTCCAAGATGTCCATAAAAACGCATTGGCAACCGGTTGTCGATTCCAGTAAACGTCTCTTTTGGTTGTGTTAAATTAAATGCAGAAAAGCCGATGAAAGGATTCAATCTACTTTGTTGTTTTGCATAGAAGTACAATAAACCAGCATTCACATTTGGAAGAATTACCGATTGAGCGGCAAAGTTTTCAGATGGATCGATGGCAGTATTGAACTCACCTCCATTGTTGGTCGTGTATTGATTGTTGAAGGAAAGCAATTGATGTTCAACTGATTTTTGAGTCAAACCACCTTGAACTCCGAACGAAATGTTGTGGTTCTTACTTTTATCAATTGATGTCGTGTATGCCGCTGATACCGTTCCGTTGAAAGCGTTGTAATTTCCCAATCCCGCTCTAAAATTAGAAATTTGAGCACCAAAGCCCCATTTCTTCACAGGTGCATCGAAACTAATCAAGGCTGTTGTGTACGGTTTGTAATTCACCGCTTTCCACTGCGTTCTGTATTGTGCATGCAATCTCCAATCTCCCTGAAATACACCCGTCATTGCAGGGTTCAAGAAAATAGGCGCAGCGTCATACATTGACAAGTGTGCGTCTTGCGCTTGAGACCCAAAAGATCCCAATCCAAAAAGTCCTATAAATAAGATTTTCTTCATCATAACTATCGTATTAGAGTTACATCACCTGAATCTTTCACAAGTTGATTGTTTGCCATTCGAACAACAAATGTCCAAGTGTAAACGCCCATCGGTGCAGGTTCTCCGTTATACATTCCATTCCATCCTAAATCTTCCCAAGATGAGATGTAATCGTTTTCATCTGAAGTGAAGATAAGCTCACCCCAATTGTTGTAGATATTAAAATTAACTGCTTCAAAAGGTCCTCCTCGAATCCAGAAAACATCATTTTCGCCATCACTGTTTGGTGTAAATCCAGTTGGTAAAACAGGAGGCAAGGCAATCGTAATTACTTTCGAAGTTGTATCCGTACAACCCAACTCGTCTGTTACTTCCAAGATAATGATGTAATCACCACCCTCGTTGTAGCTGTGAACAGGGTTTTGAATATTGTCTGCCTCATTATCTCCAAAGTCCCAAAACCATTGATTGATATTTGATCCCGTTGAAAGATCCATAAATGTCACGGTCTCATTAACCAAAGCGGGGTTCGGTGTGAAAGAGAAATCTGCAATCGGGGCAGGAGTAACGTTCAGCGTTAATAAGGTATCATCAACACAACCAAGATCCGAAGTAACAGTCAATGTTATTACTTGAAAACCTGTATTCGCGAATGTATACGATGGGTTTTGTTCAGTACTGGTTCCTCCTCCGAAATCGTAAAGCCAATTTGTGATTGATCCGCTTGAAAGAAACGACAAGTCAACAATATCGATAGGTGTGCCTTGACAGGCAACTGTTGGGCTGAAATCTGCAATTGGAACAGGGTTTATTTGGACTGGAACGATAATCGTATCGTAACATCCATTGTCACTTCCTGCAATCAGCGTTGCGTTGTAAGTTCCGCTTCCAGAATACGTATGAATTGGATTTTGAACAATTGAAGTTACTGTATTTCCAAAATCCCAATCCCAATAATTAATTGTTCCAGAACTTGATGTTGATTGATCTGTAAAGATTGTACTCTCTCCTTCACATGCCGTCGTTGTTGTAAAGTCAGCTGCTGGTGTTTCCAAGAATGTCACCGTCATTGTTGAAACATCCGGCGGACATCCAAAGACGCTTGTCGATGTAAGAATTAATGTAACCGATCCGTTTGTTAAATCTCCAGGAGACGGAATATAGTTCGTGATCAATAAACTCGCACTTGGACTAAATGAACCCGTTCCCATTGTTGTCCAACTTCCAGCGTTATTTATACCTGTTACAGAACCATTCAATTGAACAACTTGGTTCGCACAAAAATCCTGATCTACTCCGGTATTCGCGTCTGGTGGATCAACGAAATAAATCCGCATTGAATCCAATACCGAAGGGCAAATTCCAGGATTTGATGCTAAATAAACATCAATATATCCTTGAGCTGTATCGACTGACGTAATGTTGTATTGTGTTGTTAAAGATGCAGGAGCCGCAATCGATCCAAATCCGCCTGTTGTCCAAAGTGAAGTGAATCCAAAGGAAACAGTACCATTTAAATCCAAAAGACTTAGGTTGGAACAAACAGAATCATTTGCCGTAATATCGACAATCGGTTCGTCTAGGAATGTAACTTGAATACTGTCTTCTTCTGGGAGACACGATCCGTTTCCTGTTGAAGTAAGCGTTAGGTAAATTGTTCCTGCGGCAATGTCGTTCGCACTAATGTTGTAATCTGTAATTGGATTGGCTGCTGAGGGCGAAAACCCTCCGAATCCAGTCGTTGTCCAAGTACCATCTGTTGTTGCTCCAGTTACGGAACCATTCAAGTTGACTACCGTTTCACTTGAACAAAGAACGAGACTTGCACCGGGAACAACCAAAGGAGCAGGCGTGAGGTAGATGATCACTGTGTCTTGATCGTCTGGACAGGCAAATAAACTTCCCGCAGATGTTAAATAAAGAACGACACTGTCTTGGCTAAGATCACCGGCAGAAGGCGTATAAGTTGTGCTTAAACTTCCAGGGTTTGCAAAAGCACCGCCGCCTCCAGACCAACTGGCACCAGAAGCAAATTGTACGGATCCACTAACGGGAATTGCACCAATATTGTTTTTACAATAGGAATCATCAGTTCCAGCTCCTGTCACAGGTGATTGAATATAATCAACACGAACGGTGTCTCTTACAGGGTCACAATTACCAGTGGAAGAAAGAACGAACGTTACAAATCCTTGGGTATAATCTCCAGGACTTGGATCGTATGTTGTAATTAAGCTTGTTGAGTTGTTAAGCGTTCCCGTTCCATCGAGAACTTGCCAAAAACCAGTTGTTGATCCACCGATTACACTTCCGTTTAGGTTAACAACAGGTTCACCGTTACAAACCGTTGTATCGGTTCCGGCATCGGTAATTACTTTTCTGTTGAATGATGACATATAATGATACAAACAACCTGTTGTTGCCCCTCCATTAATGACACCCATCGAGAAAAAGCCCATTGAATTGGTCAATGTGTTTTGGAATCCACTTACGATTTCTGCAGTTGAGAACGTAATTTGAGTTCCAACCCAAGCACCTCCAGTTCCCGGAACAGGATTAAACAGCGCAGGATTAATAGTACCCGTTCCACCACCACCGGCAGCAAGTGCAAAGCCAACTTCATTTCCAGTTTCACAAAGTAAGTTTAGAGAGAAGGATTGATTGTTATTTCTTGGAAATGAAACTTCATCAGAACCCGCACAATTTAATGGAGGTAAAATGGCCAATCCCAATTCACATCCAAAACCTGACATGTGAATTAAATATACAGGCTTATCCGCTACAACATGTGTGAGAAGATCGGTAATTGAGTATTGCCAAGTCTCTCCTTGATTCATCAATTGAGTTGTTACTCCGCCATCAGTAACGGTTATCGTTGTAAAGTTTTCTGCTGGAATAATAAAGATAGATTCATTCGAACCTCCATTTAATCCACCAATGTTTACGATGTATTCATTTCCGATTACATCCGTTGGAACAATTTGATCTCCCATTAAATCAAAGCATCCACCACCTCCAGCTGGGTTTACGGAGTCATCATTAATCGTTACGGAAACGGGCTTGTTAGCGCTGACAATTGAGCCACTAAGACTACTCCCAGCATTACTCGTTGTTAATACGACATTTTCGCAGGTATAAACATTTCCAGCCAAAGGTAAAACGACGGAGTAGGTTATGTCTGCTGGATGACCAACAACATCACAATTTGGTTTGATGTAAATGGTTGTATTGTCTTCGGTTGCTATGACCGAGAAGAATTGCTTGGGCTGTGTTACCGTTCCATCTAGGTTCCTATCCACAGATAATAACCGGTTGTTCCATAGGGTTTGAAAAGGGACAACGAATTCAGTTCCCATTCCATTTTGACCTTTCAGAGAATACGTTTCGGGGTTGTTAGGAGTTCCGGGGCTAATGGTGATCAAGTCGGAAATAAAATCATAAACCACAGTCATCATTTCGTCAGAGGTGATTTTAATGCCCGATGTCAAAACAGCATCAGCGGGTGTGCTTTCTAAGTCGTCAACAATATGGTTAAGAGGAATAGAAGCCAAACTATTCGCTGGAACAACGAATGTCGTGTCATAAGTTCCAGTTGGAAGCTGAATTCGCACATTGGCTGGCGCACCAAAGGTTGAAATTCTGAAGGCCAATTGCACATTACCATCATGATCAGGAGTTACCCAAGGGGCCGCAAACCAAAACACAGTATCAATTTGTGCATTCACTGTTGTAGTTCCCATTTTCATGAAAATGACCAACAGGACGATAAATTTAAGTAGTCTCATGGTACTAATTATTTATTCTTAATTTTTTTCTCCTCGTCTAACTTCTTCTGCATATCCTCCAAAATACTATTGTTGAGGTCATCGTCTTCTTCTTCAAGCGATAGCTTCTTTTTGGTAATGACAAACGAAAGCATTACTTCATGAGAACCCGATTGATAGTTGCTCATTTTAGATAAGGTATAATCGTATCCATATCCAATACTAAATCTCTTTCTCAGAGTCACACCTGCTGAAATACCGATCGCATCATCTGATCTGTACAAAAGCCCGAGCCATATTTTTTTATCGAAAGTTCCTTTCAACATTGCTGTGTATTGAAAAGGCACTGGCTTCGTATATCTTGCCATGAAACTTGGCTGCAATTCAAAAATCTTTTTAGCCTTCGTCTTCATGTGGAAACTGTATCCGATAATTCCATTCACGTGAAAAGCAAGGTTATCGTTATAGCTCGTAAATTGAATTTGTCTACCCAATAACCGGTGTGCAGACCCCATTAAAAAGAACTTTTTTGAATACAAATGGAATCCAGTACTTACATCTAATGCGTTGGCAGAATAAACAGTGCCTGTTAAAACCTCATCTCCAGCATCAGTAACTTGGGCATCGTACAAGCGAACCCTATGTTGCATATATCCGGGTTGAATTCCCAAACCAAGCTTCATGTTTTCACTCAATTTAAAGTGATGTGCATAATTCAAATAAATAGCTGTGTTTTGGGTAATTCCTTTGTTCTCAGACACAATCGAAAGGCCATATCCCATCTTGCCTTCATTTTTTATAGATCCTTGAAAATTCCCCATCATTAATGTTGGTGAGCCATCAAATCCGACCCATTGGTTTCTGTAGGCCAGGTTCGCCTCGTGAACATTTTTACTTCCTGCAATCGCTGGATTGAAGTAATAATCATTCAGCAAGAAGTTCGAATATCCTGCTCGTTGTTGCGACAGGGCGCCCGATGCTATAATGATCGTTCCTATGAGTGTAAGTGCAAATCTTTTCATTAGTTTTTGCTTTTAAGTACGAGTAGCGTTCCTTTAAAAACATCCTTCTCCGGATCCCCCGAGTCTCTTAAATCTATAATGTAATAATACGTACCGTCTGGAACGAACTCATTGTTAAAACTTCCATCCCACGGGATATCATATCCATCCGATTCGAATAACAATTGACCCCACTCATTGAAAATATCAACATGAGCATTCGGGAATAAAATATCGATAAATTCAAGTTTCCAAACATCGTTTTTGAAATCGCCATTAGGTGAAATCGCATTTGGAATTATTGTTGAAATCTCAGTTGTTATAGTTTCTATCGAAATAAATTGAGAAGTACTATCCACACATCCTAGATCGCTAGTGGCAAATAAAGTGACAGTGTAAATGCCGTTTTGGAAATACGTATTCGATGGGTTAGTAGCTGTTGACGTGTTCGTGTTTCCAAAATTCCAGAAATACGATGACGCATCAGTCGATGTATTTACGAAGTTGAAAATCGCACCCACATTTAAACCATTCGATGAATTGTAAGAGAAGTCAGCAACTGGAAACGGAGGAACACTTAAAATTTGAGATGTTGTATCGTAACACCCGTTCATCGTTCCAACAATATGAAGAATCGTATAATCTCCATTCGATGAGAACAATTGAGTTGGATCTTCCATTGCCGAAGTTCCTTGTCCACCGAAATCATAATGCCAAAAGGTGATCGCATCAGCAACGGATGTTGATTCATCCGTGAAGTCTGCAATAATTTCATTGTTTGGGCAATCCGCAATGAAGCTAAACCCTGAAACGGGAACCTCGAACGCTTGAACTTGTTGTGTCAAGGTATCATAACATCCTGCGTCAGATCCTACAATTAATTGAACATTGTATGTTCCTGCAATTGCATAATCATGCATTTCATTTTGATTTGCAGAAGTTCCTAAATCACCAAAATCCCATTGCCAACTGTCTAAGTTTCCATATCCTGGTAATGAGAAATCATTGAACGCGGATTGGTTGTAAAGACACTCTTCTGTGAAACTGAAGTTAGCGAAAGGTGGCGCAACAAAGTTGATTTGTACGTTACTTGCTACAGCTAAACAGCCCCCATTATTGCTAGAGGTCAGTTCTAAGAACATTGTACCATTTATTATCTCTGCTGATGTCGGCGTGTATCCAGCACTTAAATCAGCGCTATCGACATCGTAAATTCCATTTCCGCCTGACCAAAAGCCAGTTGTTGTTCCACCGCTTATCGTACCATTTAAAACAATTGCTGCGTCATTTGAACATGCAATGAAATTGGTTCCTGCATTAACGACGGGCGCCGGTGTAAAGGAAACCACTAAACTATCCTGAACTGGAACACAACCTCCATTTGAAGTTGATTCTAAGAAAATCCAAACTTCTCCCGCTGTTATGTCTGCAAAACTCGGTTGATAGTTCGCATTAAGGTCAAGGTTGTCAGGGCTAAAAACTCCAGTTCCTGACGAAAGCCATTTTCCAGTTGTTGTAACTCCAGATACAGAACCGCCCAATGAGACAGCTGTATTGTTTTCACAAACGAAGATGGTGTCTGGAATTCCTGCATCCACTAAAGCGGCTGATGTAAATAGTATTTCCATCGTATCGGACTCTGCTAAACAAGACCCGAAATTGGTTGAGATCAAGACCAATTCAACACTTCCAGAACTTAAGTCAGCAGCTGAAGGAAGATAATTCGCATCGAGTGCTGCACTGTCAGGACTAAATGTTCCTGTTCCAGAAGCTGCCCAATAACCAGTGGCAGCTCCACCGTTTACAGAACCTGCTAGAAGAACAACTGAATTATTTTCACAAACGGATTGATCGGCCGAAGCACTAACAATCGGTGAAGGATCAACATCCAAGAAGATCGTGTCTTTTAATACAGGACAAGGCCCTGTGGTTGTTAATATTAGTTGAATTGGAGAAATCAAAGTATCCAATGGACTTGGAACATACGTGTTGATTAGAGCATCGGTTGTGCTTGAGAAACCGCCAAACCCACTTGTGCTCCAAACACCAGTTACATCTCCACCACCAATCAAACCAGTAATGGAAATTGAAGTGTTTGCACAAATAGTATCTTCTAATCCAGCGTCAATAAATGGAGATGAATTGAACTCGGATAGATAAGCGTAAGAACTACCATTTCCGCCATTCCCAGAAACAACCCCAAGACCAAAAATATCGCCTGTATTTGTTACTTCATTGTATGAATTCAGAGGTACGTCTGAAGTGTTGTAGTAAATGATAGCACTTTTGTATTCGCCACTTGTTCCAGGAACAACGGTAAAAGCAACAGCTGGAATTAAGGCTGGAACTCCGTTTAGAGCAAACTGCCCTTCGAAACCAGATCGTGTATAAAGAATCAAACCAAGCGAATCAGTTGTTGTTCTTGTAAATGCTGTATTGTAGGTTCCTGCGCATTGTAAGTTCGGAACTTGCGCGCCACTTAACTCACATCCATAGCCTGAAGTATGCCAAACATAAACAGGTTTGTTTGTCGAGATATAATTAATGGCATCTGTAACTGAAATTTCAAATGTTTCCCCCCAGTTGATTAAAGTCGAAGTCGATCCAGAATTTTCAACTGAAACACTTGTCCCGTTTTGAGTTGCTAAAATGTAAACGCGATCGTTTGAAGAAGTTCCAGTATTGACAACGAATTTCGTTCCCGTATAAGGCACTGGAGTAATTTGATCTCCCATTGTACTGACACATCCACCATTTATTAAAGCTCCTGTAAAAACAGTTACTGCAATTGGTTTGTCTGCGGCAATGATCGACCCCGCTAGCGTAGTAGAACCGTTAAAGTCTATATCTCTTGCGCTATACGTCTGGCCTTCGTTAAGAAGAACGGAAAATGTAATGTCCTGAACATGAGGCCCAACGATACCTGTTCTAGGTGTGATTAATACAGTTGTACCATCTTCAGTAGCAACGATATCAATTGAAGAAAACGAAACGGGAGCTGTTACAGCATTGTCCCAAAATTTTTGGAAAGGTGTATAAAAGTTCTGACCGATGGATTTGTTTCCTTTTAATGAAAACACTTCTTTATTGGTTGCACTTTTCAATTCGTAGAATGCGCTAATATTTTCTGTTGCAGTGATTTTAATTCCATTGTTGGAAGCAACGTCTGCAGCAGGACTTTCAATGCTTGATAAAAATGGAGTTAGGTTAATACTGTCTACCGAATTCGCCGGAATTGTCAAGTTGACTTGAGCAAACCCGCCATTTGCTGGAACGGATACACTCACGTCAGACGCGTTTTGGTAGGTCATGAATCTCAAATAAATAGGATTGTCGCCTACAGACGCAGAGACTTCCGGAGCTGCAAACCAGAACAATGTATCTATTTGTGCTTGCGCGGTATTAAACCATGAAAGGAGTCCAATAAATAGGATACGCTTCAAAAGAAGGTTCATAGAAGTTGAATTCGTGAATAATTGTTAGTTTCTAAATCGTCTGTTTCCAGTTAATTATATGCAAAGCTAGGTCATTTTACGTTAATTTAAAAGCCTTCAGCCCTTATCCTTGTGCGACGAACTGTTCAACAAGGCTCCTGAATGGCTGTTATCTTGCGATAAAGAGATAAAATTCAACCAACTCTCGTACATTTGGATTCAGCGGAAAAAAGAAATTGAGCGGCATAACCCTCAGTAAACAATGAGGTTTACTGGGTAAAAAGACAATTTATCAACTAGCTTTAAAGGGGGAGGAGGTGAATACCCATTTGCATGAATCGGCCTGCAGGAGCCAATAGTAGTGGGAGTTAATTTATATAACCGGGGTCTCCGGGCTCCAGTTTTTTAATAATCCAGCGGTATTGTTTGAGCATGTGGCTGTTTACGAAGTCTTTTTTATGAATATAAGACGGTAAAAACACCCTGCCACCGACCTTAGCCGACTCAATATTTTTGACTTCGCATTGGGGAGCAATACCGTCTTGTTCCCAAACCGGATCGGCCTCTTTTTGATCCAAATTACTTCCGTACTGCCAAACCTCTTCAAATTCCGACCAGTCCATGCCATCAGCGCAGGCATTTTCAGCTGCAATGATGTAGATTTTCCCAAACACTACCTTGTCTTTTAGAGCTTCCAAGAACCCCAAGGCGTATGCATATCCCATGCTGTGGCAAACTAAATCCAAAGTGTCTTTAACCTCATTGCAACCTGGGAGCGTGCACCGAATTGATAAATAAGCTTTTGCAGCAATCGAACCTGCCTCTTTTCGCTGGAGGAACCCTTCCAAATTTGGCTTGGTGTTTAGCAATTGATATTTACCTGCATTTTCGGTTTTTTTCTTAAGTGCTTTAACCCTTGTGTAACTGCTAGCGAAATTGGCCTTGTTGCGATGTGTCGAAGTATTAATATGATTGTTTCCATCGATATAATAATAATTGTCCGGTTCCATTCTTTCTAGAAAGAGCTTATCGAGCTTCATCCAGTACCAATACCTGTCTCGTTTTGTGATTAGGTTATCTGTAATGTCTTTGTTCCTTTTCGGCCCCCGGTATCCGTTCGAGAATATTAAAATGCGCTGGGCAATTTCGACTTCACGTGAAACACAATAAGACGTTATATTTTCTCCGCTGTAATCATAAACTTGCTGATCGATGATGGTGTTGTTCGTATCCCAAAATGTTTTAATCATATAGTGAGCGTCTGCCTTACGATTTACGTTGAAATGCTTTAGAGTTATCGAGTCGTTACTATGGGAATAGCTCTTCGAAGAATCCGGGTAAATATTGAAATACAACACGTTTTTGCGCGGGAAACTATCCCAAGAACCATCCTTGAGTGTGTATCGAACTGTCGCCATTTCACAGGCTTCACTTTTCCGAAGCGCAACATGAACAAGGTCGGATTCGTTTTTCTTCGGACGCGTCTTGATATAGCGTTTTGCCTTTCTTGAATTATTGTGGTACATTCCGCTAATGGCAAGCTTCATTCGTTTGCTCGTCACCTTTTTTTTTGGTTTGATGGCCGAATTTAAAACAATGACATCATTGATTCGATAGGGCTTCATTAAACTTCCCTTAACTATTTTCCCTAGAGAATCTTCTTCCCAAATATAATACGCTACAAGCCCACCCAATTTGGACTTATTGTCGGGTCGATTTGGGCCATTCGAATCCCCATTTTGTGCAAAACAAAGACTAGAAGCAAGGCAAAGGGAAATGAAGAACCCAGTTTTCATATCTATTTTATATTAAATAAATTTTTTAAAAGTACTCGAAATAACTCATAATTTCTTAAAGTTAAAATCTTAAATGCAATTGTTTTCAAGCAATCTGATTGCATTTTAGAATTGAACTCAGGTTTTAAAATTATATTTGTTCTAACCAGGCGAAAAGAGTGTTAAATATCATGGAATTGAAAGATTTAAAAATTTACAATAGTTTAAGTGGCGAGAAAGTTAAATTTATTCCTGTTCAGGAAGGTTTTGTAGGCTTGTATGTATGTGGACCAACGGTCTACAGCAATGTGCACTTGGGCAACTGTCGTTCGTTTATTTCTTTCGATTTGGTTTATCGCTACCTGTCATACATTGGCTATAAAGTGCGTTACGTTCGAAACATCACGGATGTTGGACATCTTGTTGACGACGCGGATGAAGGTGAAGATAAGATTTCAAAAAAAGCACGTTTGGAGCAGTTGGAACCAATGGAAATTGTGCAACAATATACCTTAGACTTCCATAAGGTTATGGATCAGTTCAATAGCATTCCTCCGAATATTGAACCAACAGCTACGGGACATATCATCGAACAAATTGAAATGATTCTAACGATTTTGGACAACGGGTTTGCTTACGAGTCAAATGGATCGGTTTATTTTGATGTTGAGAAGTACAACGAAACGCATCCTTACGGCGAACTTTCAGGAAGAAAGATTGAAGATTTAATATCCAATACGCGCGATCTTGATGGTCAAGACGAGAAAAGAGCGCCTTTGGATTTTGCTTTGTGGAAAAACGCTTCTGATGAACATTTAATGAAATGGCCGTCTCCTTGGGGACTTGGTTTTCCAGGATGGCACTTGGAATGTTCTGCGATGAGCACAAAATATTTAGGCGAAGAATTTGACATTCACGGAGGAGGAATGGACCTTAAATTCCCTCACCATGAATGCGAAATTGCACAAGGAACAGCATCTAATGGTAAAGCTCCCGTCCGTTATTGGATGCATGGAAACATGTTGACATTGAACGGAAAGAAGATGAGTAAATCGACAGGGAATTCAATTTTACCTGAAGAGTTGTTTTCGGGTGTCAATGATTTCATGGAGAAGCCTTTCGACCCGATGGTGGTTCGATTCTTTATGATGCAGGCACATTACAGAAGCACGCTTGATTTTACTTCGGATGCATTATTGGCTGCCGAAAAAGGATACGATAAACTGGCTGAAGCAATAAAGACTTCCACGAATTTGAAAACATCGAAGGAATCGTCTTTGAATATTCAGGATTTGGTCGCAAGTTTCTACGCAGCAATGAATGATGATTTCAATGCTCCAATTTTGGTGGCAAATTTATTCGAAGCGGTCAAATTCATTAATTCGGTGAAAGACGGAAGTCAAACAGTTTCAAAGGAAGATTTAGAATTGCTACAAACGGAAATGAATGCGTTCGTACAAGACGTTCTTGGATTAAGACAAGGAAACTCTAGTGGTAATGATAAATTGAGTCCGGTAATGGATTTGGTATTGGATCTTCGTCAAGAAGCACGTGAAAACAAAGACTGGTTAACATCTGATAAAATCCGTGATGGATTGGCGATTGCTGGAATTGTCGTTAAAGATTCGAAAGAGGGAACAAACTGGAATTAGATTATTTCAATTCCTTTTGCAATTTCATTAATACCTCTTTGTATTCAGGTTTCATTCCATCTACGGTAAAGAAGGTTACGCCTTTTGCGCCTTTTTCTTTGGCCAATCGAATCGCTTTTTCGAAATCTTCTGGGCTTTCAAAACCGGCCAGGTACAATCCTGAATTGACAGGGAAATCAACATCATTCACGCCTTGTTCGGTTGCATACCCAATCCAATTAATCTTTTCGCGGTAAAAATTGTGATAGATCATCGGGTAGGCCGCATCAAGGTTCCAATCGTTCCAAGCTTGACGTACCATTTGCCGCGACATTTCAGGAAAAGGAAAGACGGCCGCTGTTAATTTTTGATTTTCTGCATGCACAATTTCTGCAATTTCATTGACCAGCGTTGTGATTGCATTCAAGCGAAATTGGCGCCACTCTGTGCTCAATTCTGGATGCTCCATTTCTATCGGGTCTTTGTCAAAAAGGGCTTTGAATTGTTCGCGAGCAATAGGATGGTATCCATAATCATACTCTGGCATTTCACGATCTTGAACTAATCCATATTTTGGTTGTAAATCGGCGCCTAGAATTACGTCCACATAGCGAACATAATCCAGATGAATGGAGGCCAGCCCATCTACTTCCAGCAATTTGCGAACGTTGCTTTTAACATATTCTCGCGCTTCGGGATGGAAAGGACTCAGCCATTGATAATAGTCTACATACGCTCTATAATCCAGCGAATTTTCATTGTTTCGATTGACAGCGTACCATTCGGGATGCTTATTGGCAATTGAATCGTTTGGGCGGTTTAAGGTCCACATCCAAGCATGGACTTTAATGTCTTTCTTGTTTGCGAGCTGAACCAATTCGCCTAGAAATTCTGGACTTCCTCCAACGAGAATCTCTGTGATTCCCAGCGAGTCGTACGTTTTTAGTTTTTTCGACCATTCCTCTTTGTCAAAGTCATTTCCGCCATGCGCCCAAGTTCCGATTGCGAATGGTTCTATTTCTTCCTTACTTTCAATCAGTTTCCCATTTTCATTTATGGCGTATTTTTTACCAGAAACAGGACTTGTCAGCGTGATTTCAAATCCCAATGCTGTTCTTCGAACTTCTGAAGTAACTTCCTGATCCGTATCGAATGTCGTTTCAACTGTAAACGTTTCCAAGGGGTTCATTTCCCAAATATTCTTAGGACGCGACAAACGAATTTCACAGTACAAAGCGTAGAGATTCTGCTTATAAATAAGATCGGGATCGAGGTTAAACTGGATACCTTCTGAACTTATTTGATCAGTAAACTGAACAATCCCCCAATTTTCGGGCATGTGCATATTTACCGCCGTTTGATTGCTCCACACCCAATTGTACTCGGGTTGAAGTTTACCATCAATTTTTTTCCTCGTGTATTTGCCGTCAATCAAATCGTAATTCCATTGGACTCTGGAGAAGTTCATTCTCCATTGATCACCCTCCTTTGGAAGCTGTCTATGATCGTTTTTTAGTTCGATAAGTGGCCGCATTGGAATTGCCATTTCAACCGTCCAACGTCTATCTTCATCGCTCGCATCATTAATTGTTCCTTCAATACGGACCTCGGTTTGCAGCGCGTCCAAATTCCAATGAAAGTTGGCGTAACCTCCAGCGCGATAAGGCCGATTTAACAACAAATCCCATACTGTATTTAAAGCGTTTAGTTCAATTTCAGCATACGCTTCCGTTTTTTGGGAAGGGTCAATGAACACTTCAAAGTCGTTGTTTAAATAAATAATCGTGTCGCGTTGCACAAGGTTTCCCCAAATATGAGGATCTTCCAACTCAGCGTAAACGTAGAGGTAGTTTTCGTCCCACATCATTTTTGTTCGCGTTTGGAACTTCGGTGCTGGTCCCGCCGCGACATCTATAAATGGATCCGTGAATGCCGCATTTCCCCAGGCTTTTTCTGCTTTTCCGTCAATCTTAATCGATTTTGTCGCTTTCGTTATAATATAGCGTTTTGGAACAACAACCCTATCCGACATATCGATTTTGAACGTAGGAGTGTCTTGACAAAACGCAATTTGTACAAGTAGAATGAAGAATCCGCAAATTAAGCTTTTCATAAGTCAGTAAAGGTTGAAAATTCATTTGAAGAAAGCAAGAATGAAGATAGTTCATAACATTACTCCGAGTATGGATAAAACGGGCTCCTCTAATTCAAAATTTTGCGATTAAAATGGTATTATTACATCCTATTCTTTCGAACAAAATTTAGACATAACAATAGAAAAGATGATTACTCCTGAACTCGATAAAAAGCTCTTTCTAATTGACGCTTATGCACTAATATTTAGAGCCTATTTTGCATTTGCGAAAAACCCAAGAATCAACTCTCAAGGACAAAATACGTCAGCAGCATTTGGCTTCACCAATTCATTGATTGATATTTTGAAGAACGAAAAACCGACGCACATTGCCGTAGTTTTTGACCCTCCCGGCGGTTCTACTGGAAGGAAGGAAGAATTTCCAGAGTATAAAGCGCACCGTGACGAAACGCCTGAGGGAATTATTTCAATGGTGCAACCGATCAAGGATATTATCGCAGCATTCAATATTCCAATTATTGAAGTGGCAGGTTTTGAGGCGGATGATACGATTGGAACCTTGGCAAAGATGGCCGAAAAGGAAGGCTTCAATACGTTTATGATGACGCCAGATAAGGATTTCGGACAATTGGTAACGGAGAGATCAAAGATGTTTCGACCAGGAAGAGGAGGTAACCCAGCTGAAATATGGGGCCCAAAAGAAATCTGTGAGCGTTTCGACGTTGAAAGAGTAGAGCAAGTAATTGACGTTCTTGGACTGCAAGGAGATGCTGCGGATAATATCCCGGGAATTCCTGGTATTGGGCCAAAATCGGCATCGAAACTGTTAAAAGAATTTGGTTCGGTGGAAGGAATAATTGCAAATTCTGACAAATTGAAAGGCAAGCAACGCGAGAACATTGAAAACTTCGCAGAGCAAGGATTGATGTCAAAATCATTGGCAACAATTATAGTAGATGTTGATGTTAAATTCGACGCGGAAGATGTAAAAATTTGCCCACCTGATGATTATAAAATTCGGGAAGTGTTTACGGCATTGGAGTTTAGAAATCTTGCAAGACGCGTTTTGGGCGAAGAGATAGTTGTTACAAAAGCAAACGATACGGTTGGCAGTCAAATGGATTTGTTTGGAGCACAGCAAAGTTTGGTTGAAGAACAAGCGCCAAAAGAAACGGCCGATTTTAAGACAGTTGCAACTGAAAAGCCGAGTTATCATTTAATTACGAAGCCTGAAGAACGCAAGGAATTGCTTGAGCTTTTATTGAAGCAGAAATCAGTTTCTTTTGATACGGAAACAGATAGTATTGAGGCACTTCATGCAAATATAGTTGGGATGTCATTCTCGTATAAAGCGAGAGAAGCATTCTATGTTGCAACGCCGCCTGATTTTAAAGAAGCAAAGAAAATCGTTGAAGAATTCAGGCCCTTTTTTGAGTCCGAAACGATTGAGAAAGTAGCGCACAACATCAAGTTTGACATCAAGATAATCAACAGATATGGAGTCAAGGTTTTGGCACCAATGTTCGATACAATGATCGCACATTATTTGATCAATGCGGACTCTAAGCAAAGCATGGATTTTCTTGCTGAGATGTATTTGAGTTACAAACCCGTTTCGATTGAGGAATTGATTGGGAAGAAAGGAAAGAATCAAAAATCGATGGCAGATTTACCCGTTGATGAAGTATACGATTACGCCTGTGAAGATGCGGACATCACCTTTCAGTTGAAAGAAATTTTCGAGCCTGAAATTCAAAAGGAACATTTAAAAGACCTGTTTTACAATATGGAAATGCCGCTTGTTGATGTTCTAAAAAGCATGGAACAAGAAGGAATCGCGATTGATTCTGAAGGGCTTCTTAATTATTCGAAGGATTTGGAAATTTCGCTTGTTGAATTAGAGAAGAACATCAAGGCCGAGGCTGGAATGGATTTCAATATCGATTCGCCAAAGCAATTGGGGCAGGTATTGTTCGAACACATGGAGATTTCTACAAAGGCGAAGAAAACGAAAACAGGACAATACGCTACTGGGGAGGATGTCCTCCAAAAATTGAAACACGATCATGCTATTATTCCAATGATTTTGGATTATAGACAATTGAGAAAATTGAAGAATACATACGTCGATCCACTTCCAACATTAACGGATAAGGTTGACGGTAGGATTCACACCAACTATATGCAAACTGTTGCTGCGACGGGCCGTTTGAGCTCTAACAATCCAAACCTTCAAAACATTCCAATCCGTTCTGATAAGGGGAAAGAGATTCGAAAATCATTCATTTCTAGAGGTGAAGGATTTAAATTAATGGCGGCGGATTATTCACAAATTGAATTGAGAATCATTGCAGCTTTGAGTGATGACGACAACATGAAAGCGGCGTTTAAAGAAGGGCATGACATTCACAAAGCAACAGCTGCAAAAGTGTTCAATGTTCCACTTGATGAAGTGACAAGAGATCAACGAAGCTCGGCGAAAGCTGTCAACTTTGGAATTGTCTACGGACAGTCCGCATTTGGACTGGCGCAGAATCTTGGAATTTCTAGAAAAGAAGCAAAACAGATTATCGATTCGTATTTCGCTCAATATCCAACAATCAAAGGATACATGGATGATGCTGTCAAAAAAGCACGTGAAAACGGATATGTTGAAACAATTATGAAACGCCGCAGGTATTTGAAGGATATTAATTCAGCCAACGCCGTTGTAAGAGGGTTTGCCGAGCGAAATGCCGTAAATGCGCCGATTCAAGGTTCTGCCGCGGATGTTATCAAAATGGCAATGATTGGTGTTGATGGAGCAATGAAGGAAGCGAATATGAAATCAAAAATGCTTCTTCAAGTGCATGATGAATTGGTTTTTGATGTTCATGAAAGCGAAATCGATGCCTTACAGAAACTGGTAAAACATGAAATGGAATCTGCTGTAGAAATCGGAGTTCCGTTGGACGTTGAAATGGAAGTAGCTGACAATTGGCTGGATGCGCATTAGGATCGATTGTTCGATTGTTTTGAGAAAGAGAGTTGAATTTAGATTGAAAGTTAACAAAAAGCGTTTAAGTTTTGTTCTCAAAAAGAGTAAACACCCATTTATGGATCACTTGAACTCGATGCCAATTGGAAGGTTAAATTGTTCCCCGTAAAAAGTTGCATCAAGCCTTTCATTTCGAGGTATTTATCAAAAACCTCAACATTGTTCGTGTCGTTTGTCGGTGAACAGTTCTTCCGCAAAGAGTGGTAGACATTATTGCGAAAACGATGAATGCTCTATTTAAATACTATCAACAAAATCTAAAAACACTTTCTTATGCAATTCAAGATCCATATTTGGAGAAAGTGCAACGCGTGCAATATAATCCTTGTCGCCCTCTTTCGTTGTTCCTTGCGTAGATGTTGCAGGGATTGTCCAATAACACCCATTTAACTGGCCATAACTCACACAGTACTTGCTCTCATTCGGAATTTCTGTAATCATTAAATGGATCAATTTATGATTTAACGCCCTTTTGTAAGACTCTCTTTCTTCATCCGTATCCCCTTTTGTAGGGAGGTCCAATGAAAATACAGACGGGGTAAATCCTTGTTCGGCCAATTCTTCTGAAACAAAATTGATTTTCGCTTCCGGCAAAGTAACGTTGATGAAGTTTACAAATTCACGCGTATTTTTATAAGCATCCTGAATTCGTTGTTTCATTGAAGGCAATTGCTTGGCCAAAATTTCATATTGAAGATTTGTAGCCTCGTTGTCGCAGAGGTATAGGTGCAATTCTATTTTTTCCATCAATGCGTCCGTTTTCGTATTTCCGGTACAATAGCCAGCAGTGCATTGCCCACCACTTGGAAATTTCGATCCGCTTGCAAATGAAATAGTTCGAACCGTTGAGAGAATTTCACCTTCGCCTAAAAAGTGCACATTTGGACAAAATGTTTGGTCTAAAATAAAAACGGGATCGGTCGCAATTTCACCTGTTGGCGTTTTACGTTCTTGACTTAAAACATTTTTTAATTGGATAAGATCTGGAACTTCAACTCTAGGGTTGGTTGGGATTTCCGCGATGATATAAGGGACAGCATCGTCGATTGCAATTTCCGCCAAAACTAGATCAATACTTTGAACCATATCGTTATCACCATCAACAGGTAAATCAACAATTTCAACATTATCAATGCAAGCAGCAACCCGTCGGGCTTGGTCATTTGTTCCACCGTAACAATTGGGAGGAACAATAATTTTAATCGCTTTTCCTTTATGATTTTCTAGAGCATCGTGAATGAGGCCCATTAATATTGCATACTGAATAGAAAGTCCACTTGAAGCAACCAACGCCTTTGTTTTTGAACCGGTCACGGTTGCAATTGAGTTTAAGACACTTACTTTGTCTGCCGCGTTACTTTTTTGAGAAACAGAAGAAGACGCACCTGCTATAGCCTCTAACGCAGTAAGAGAATTGGCGGGTGTCATGGCAATTGTTTCTCTTCTTCTAACGTGTTGAATTTCAGAGATATATATTTCATTTCCCACTCCATTTACCAATAAAACACTTCCCAAATGAGAATGAGCGTTGATAAAAAAGTCAATATTCGGCCTAAGATCAAAAGAAGAAATCTCGTCTTGTTGAGAAATGAAAATAGTACTTCCGTCGAACGGTGAAATGTCAGATGTATTTACGACATTCAGTAAATCAAACGTATACCCATAAACACTTCTTAATAATTCAGCATCAAAAAATCCGGGCAATTCACCTGAATAAATGATTTGGGTGCTCTTGTTGTCTAATAGATTTTTTCTTAGAATGGCCAAAACAGGAACCGTCTTTGATGAAAAACTGATTACATTATTTGGCACTTGATTGTTTAATTTAGCAATTGCCCATTCAAGGATACAAGATAATGGATGCCCCAATCGAATATAGTCAAAAGCAGTAGGCAATTCATTGAGTGCTGATGATTCAGAATTGTTATCACTAAATAAGTTTTCAAACTGATCTAAGAATTGACTTTTGGCCAATTTTTCATTATAAATATCTAGTCGATGCGTTGTTAGATTCAACCAGCCCGTTGGTTTATTTCCTAATACGTCTTTAATATAATTCAGCATTTTATTGTCTTGCATAATGTTCACCTTATATGTGGCCGGTAAGATACATTAAATAGAATTTTTTTAAAGCGTTCCAGAACGTTTTGTTGAATTGATCCTAACGAATTCCTAAAGTTTATCTTAAGAGAACATGTCTGTTCGGCAGGCTGATCCGACAAAAAACGCAAACAATTCACAAGTTAATCCTGCTCGCTATTCTCCACCGCTTCCCATTTTTGTAATTTAAGAAGTGCATCGAACAATTCTTCAAACTGAAGGATGCTTCTAGGAAAGTCATACCTGCGGTAAACAGATTTCTTAATGCCGTTCAGAACAATTGTCGTTGTTGCAGAAGGAAGGTCAGTAACCATTCCGTCGTATTTATCTTCCATATCCATGAAGCCAACGCGGTTTGCACGAATTCTAAAATTCTGAACTTGATTTACTGTCAATTTAGACGTATATTTTCCGATAAGTTCAACACCACGAATTCCGTTCAATTCAACAAATCCATTTTCATAGATTGTCATTTTATACGTTGGACAGTTTCCGTAACACGGAGTTCGAACAATGCTTGCAAAAAACACTCGATCCATTGTGCCCTCTTCTGATTCTTGAGTAACTTGTGTTTTAGGCGCTTCGGATACAACTGTGTCTTTTGGAGATTCTACTGTTGCCGCTGCTTCCTCTATTGTTTTACAAGCCGTCAATAAACCAGCGAATGTCAATGCGAATAATGAGATTTTCAATTTAGTCTTCATAACTTCTGGTTTGGGTTTATTAAGTATAATCAAATAGTTTGCCACTTCTCACTTTTTGTATCTTTAAAACATGAAAAATGCACTCATATTAATATCGATTCTTGTTTTGGCTTCCTGTTCCAATAACGACAAAACTAAGGAAAGTCAAGAAAAGAAAGGGGTAACCGCTGAAGAACAACTAAAGCTTGATTTAACACAAGCGGAGAGAATTGTCCAGTTGCCTTTGGAATGCATCAAAATAGAATACCCCAATAAATTGAACCAAGTTATTGCAGGAGATTTTGATTTGAAGTCACCGGATGAATTACACCCCGCATTTTACGGCTGTTTTGATTGGCACTCTGCGGTTCATGGACATTGGTCGTTGGTGCGAATGGCGAAATCGTTTCCGGATTTAAAAGAACACGATCAGATTTTAGAAGGACTTTCACAGCATATTACAAAAGAGAATATTGCAGGAGAAGTCGCTTATTTCACGCCAAAATTATCTGGTAACTTTGAACGAATGTACGGTTGGGCGTGGTTGCTTAAATTGTCGGAAGAACTGCACACTTGGGACAATCCAACAGCGAAGGAATTAGAGGAAACACTTCAACCTTTATCGGAATTAATAGCATCTAAAGTGATTGAATTCTTGCCAAGATTGCATTATCCAATTCGCGTAGGAACGCATACCAACACTGCTTTCGCGATGACAATGATTTACGATTATGCAATTGCGGTGGACAATTTAGAATTACAAACCCTTATTGAAAAGAGAGCGAAGGATTTTTACATATCAGATCAAGACTGCCCTTTAGCATGGGAACCGAGCGGATACGATTTTCTTTCACCGTGTTTTGAAGAGGCGGACATAATGCGTCGCGTATTGTCGAAAGACGCATTCAAGAAATGGCTGTATAAGTTCTTACCGGATTTGAAAAACACAGATTTCGAGTTGAAACCTGGAATTGTGGCCAACAGAACAGACGGTCATTTGGTGCATTTAGACGGGTTGAATTACAGCAGAGCATGGTGTTTGTTTGGAATTGCAAAAACGCTTCCTGAATACAGTCATTTGATAAAAATTGGGAATGAGCATCTCAATTATTCTCTTCCAGATTTAACGGATGGAAATTACGAAGGTGGTCATTGGCTGGCGAGCTTTGCACTTTTGTCTTTGAGCGAGTAGATTACTTACTTTGTTTCAATAATTGCATTGCTTTTTTAAACTCTAAACTGCCTTTTTTCAAATTAGCTTAGGATCATTGATATTCAGAAAAGTCGACTGTCTGTTTTTCAAACAATTCGTTTTCTGCTAATATTCTACCGAGCTTCAAAATATCTTTTTGATTGTCTTCTCCATTTATAAAAAAGAAGTCC
>TARA_B110000305_G_scaffold75346_1_pt1 | contig 28389 bp, 21 predicted proteins | sample TARA_B110000305 | Tara Oceans TARA_B110000305 (sample SAMEA4397930) | marine metagenome | biome: Polar Biome; feature: [SRF] surface water layer (ENVO:00010504); material: water (ENVO:00002006), including particulate matter (ENVO:01000060) such as... | depth 5 m | reverse complement strand
GCGCCTAATTATAGTGAAATTGAAGATGAACTTCGTAAGCTATATATCAACGAAAAGAAAACAGAGATGATTTTAAAAGATTTTGAAGGGAAATCCATTCAAGATCTCGCAGCAGAACAAAACCTGCAAATTCAATCCCCGTCTGTCTCACTTAAAAACTTGAGCAACATTGATGCAAAGGTTGTCGGGGCATTATTTTCGGCCAAGAATAATAAAGAGAAAATCTCCTTAGATCCAATTATTGCAGAAAATGGCGTTTATAAAATCTTTATTAAATCAAGTTCTGTACCGGTTGAAAAGAAAAGCTTTAAGGTTGAAAAAGAGCAAATGAATAAAGAACAAATTACTAAAATGGTCTCGACGCCTATTAGTTATAATCAAAATAGAAAACCTTCCGAGGAAAGCTATTTAATCAATAGTCTTTATAAGAAAGCGAATATCATTGACAATAGAAAACTGTTACAATTAAGTATTAGAAATTAAGGTGCTTTAGTTTTTAAATAAAGACCATTCTTGAAACCAACTTGATAAGTGCTCCACCGGGCATCATGTCTATAATAGTCAGTTGAAAGTATTTGAGCCTCACTCTTAATTGCAGCATTCCATACTGAATAATTATTTTCGCGAGACTCTATAGTTCCAGCATCAGTTCTCGTTCGAACCATATAAAGCTTAGATAAGCGTTGTATTTCCCCTAATTGCCCTACCGCATTGTTCCTCAATAAAAAAATGGTGTTACTGTCCTTTTCAACACCATAATAAAACATGATTGAATTTGAAAATGATTTATATAAATGATGGTTATTGCCCTCTAAAATAAAAATTACTTTTCCTGAAACGTCTTTAAGTAATGGCCAACCGACACTATCAATTCTAGCCCTTAAACTCTGATGGCCTTGCCTAAAATCAGAAGGGCAATAAAGCGTATTAGACCCAAAAACCTCACTGATCTCCTTTTCAAGTAAATGATAAGCTTGAGTATCAAAAGGAATGCACTTTTTAAAACCTAACCTTTTTAATGCCTTTGATTCATCTGCTGGATGAGATCCTTTTGCTTCTATGTTAATATAGATCGGAATGTGACCAGGATGCTGATTACTCCAAGCCTTGATCTCCTGTAACGCCAACTTAAGGGTGAGGTAATTCGTTTCAAAGTCCACATCAGCTATATGCAGTAGTTTAAAACCCGGATTTTTTAAGCCCCCGCCTTTGACCCTTTGCCTTTGACCGCATATAAATAGGTTAACCCGTCGCCTCTTATAGTGCCCCCCATGAGGATCATAATTAACATCCAGTTCTAGCCCACGTATTCCATACTTATCAAATTGTTCTGAGAAAAGCAAATGACCATAATCGATATAATCCGGATTGTTTTGATCTCCCAGTTTGTCTTGGAATTTCTTCAAAAACTTAAGCACATTCTTGTGCGGTTGCTTTTTATAGCTATTATGAGAAGCCAATATCCGGATGTCATTCATTCTCATGGAATCATCTGGTTTCTGGGGAAAACCAAAGCCCGGTAAAAACAAAATCAAAATCAAAAATCTCATTTTTCAAAAAATTTATTTGAAATAAATTCTCTGACTTCAGCCCGAAAACACTCCGTTTGAATGGGGGAATAATGTGAGCTTAAAAAAGAAGAAAAGCTAGCATTGTTATGAACTATAGAACCCCCATAGTTAAAGCTATTTTTATAATGAACACAAGAAAAATCAACAATCCCTTTAGAATCAATCACATTCAATAAATTATGATTAGACCAATAGGAACGATCTAAGACCATCCTTGATGTATATGGGAAAACGTTACTCACTTTTCCAGTAAATCCTTTTAATAACAAGCCCCCTTGAAAATCATCAATTAATGAAAAAACCGGTTCATTATTGTAGTTCGACTCTAAAAAATAGGGCACCTCTGCAAAAGTATAGTCGTATTGATTGTCCATATTATTAAGCACAGGTATAATCTCCTCAAAAACCGTCATACGTGTATCCCAAGATCTTATGGTGTTTAAAACTTGCATTTGCATAGAAGCTAACCAAAGAATCGCCACTACATAAGTCGCCAAATAAAATTTAGTGCGAAGCAATATTCCACACGCAATAGACAAGGCTAAAGCAACAAAAATATGGCTCGGTAAAAGCATTTTATTGTACAAGCCATAGGTAACTGCAGGATAATTAGAAAGAATGAAAATCAGGCAGCAGGCAGAAATGGTTAGGGTTATATTTACAAACAATTTCCTATCAAACGCAACAATCAATTTGGACTTAGACCAATAAACGATGGGGATTGCCAAAAAACTAGACCATAAAATTGGTTCTGAAAAATAGAATGGAACCACTTCAAAGAGTAATAATGGGACTTCTATACCTACCGCGAAAAAATAATAGATACCCTGTAAAACAGAATGCAAAGAGAAAGAAAAACCGTATGCAGTAGATCCAATTTGATAAATCGGGCCAACAAAAAACTTCAAGACAAGAAGGATAATGAAAACTAAAATGGTCGTTATAAAAAGATTTGTAAACGCCTTTGACTTACCTCGGTATTGCCAAACCTGTAATACTGGAAAAAGGAATAAGGGAAATACAATTTCACAGGACAATAAAGCCAAAAGTAACCAAATGAAATACCTCTTATAGGATTCTTGTAGAAAAACACCCTGTTCATCTTGAATTGAATTTAGCGCCAAGAGATAAAAAATAACAGATAAGAGATACCCTGTTTGCAGTCCATTAAAAAGTTGCGATGACGCGAAAACAGGGAAGGATAAAAAAAATAAAAACAATAATGAACCCCTTCTGCCTATGATCTTCTTAAAAACAAGATTTGAAAAATACACAACAAGACCCCACAATACAAAACGGAACAAATTATAAAGGATAAAATGGGTTCCGAAAAGGTGTAAAGTACTGGTTTGAACAAAACCATAAATAGGCCTTGAGACATGTCCAGTCCTCATTATACTGTATTTCAAATCTGTTAAATAGCTCGGACCAATATGGGCTACAAGAGACAAATCATCTGAGGTTCCAAAACCACCAAGAAACACCAAGGGAATGTATAAAGCCAAGGCTAAAATGACAAGTACATAATACCCCTTATGCCCCATCAAATGCATTAGGAAATATCCAAGTTTGAAAGAATGTCCTCATCTACCAATTCTGGCATAGTCACTTTGAGAAGGGGTTCTTTTTCCATGGCACGGGCGATAGCAAAATTTGCATTTTCATTGCGAGCCCAACTCCGTCGTGCTATTCCATTATTAACATCCCAATGCAACATTTGCTTAATGTTTTCGCTCGCTTGAGTACCTCCATCTAACAACATTCCAAAGCCGCCATTAATAACTTCTCCCCAGCCAACGCCACCGCCATTGTGAATAGAAACCCACGTTGCTCCTCTAAAGCTATCCCCTATCACATTCTGAATGGCCATATCTGCTGTATATCTCGAACCATCATAGATGTTTGAGGTCTCGCGATATGGCGAGTCTGTCCCTGATACATCATGGTGATCACGTCCCAAGACCACGGGGCCTATTTTGTTTTCTTGGATGGCCTTATTAAATGCTAACGCTATTTTCATCCTTCCCTCTGCATCAGCATAAAGAATTCTTGCTTTTGAGCCGACAACCAATTCATTCTCTCCCGCCCCTTTTATCCATTGAATATTATCTGCCATTTGCTGCTGAATTTCAGGGGGACTAGTTAACCTCATCTCTTCTAAAACAGAACAGGCGATTTCATCAGTAATATCAAGGTCAGTTTGCTTTCCAGAGGCACATACCCATCGAAAAGGTCCAAAACCAAAATCAAAACACATTGGACCCAGAATGTCTTGAACATATGAGGGGTAAATAAAATCTTCGCCGTTTGCTAAAAGTAATTCAGCTCCCGCCCTACTCGCTTCTAGTAAAAAAGCATTGCCGTAATCAAAGAAGTAACTACCCTTCTTCGTGTTTTTTTGAATTGCTTCTGCGTGTCTAAGGAGACTTTTACGCACATGACTTTTGAAAAGCTCTGGTTCTTCAGCCATCATCCGGTTAGATTCTTCAAGACTTAAACCTACCGGGTAATAACCCCCCGCCCACGGGTTATGCAAGGATGTTTGATCAGAACCTAAATCAATAAATATATCCTCTTCCGCAAATTTATCCCAAACATCAACAACATTTCCGATGTAAGCGATAGAAACAACCTCTAGATTTTGTTTCGCTATACGAACCCTGTTGCATAGTGCATCTAAATCATCGATGACTTCATCTACCCAGCCCTGTTCATGTCTAGTTTTCACGGCTTTGGGATTCACCTCAGCCGTAACAGAAATCACACCAGCAATATTTCCCGCCTTTGGTTGGGCTCCCGACATGCCTCCAAGTCCTGCAGTAACAAATAATTTCCCCTTTTGTGATTCTCCAGGTTTCGTCATTTTTCGTATCGCATTTAGCACCGTTATTGTTGTACCATGCACGATACCTTGCGGGCCGATATACATAAATGAGCCTGCGGTCATCTGTCCGTACTGTGTGACCCCCAATGCGTTATACCGCTCCCAATCATCTGGTTTAGAGTAATTGGGAATCATCATTCCATTTGAAACAACAACACGTGGGGCATTTTTATGAGACGGGAATAAACCTTGAGGGTGACCGGAGTTCATGACTAAGGTCTGCGAATCGGTCATCTCAGAAAGATATTTCATCGTCAAGCGGTATTGGATCCAATTTTGAAACACAGAACCATTTCCACCATAAGTAATTAGTTCATGTGGATGCTGGGCAATTGCCAAGCTTAAATTATTTTGAATCATAAGCATGATTGCCTTCGCCTGAAGCGATTCCCCGGGATATTCATCAATTGGACGCGCATAAATTTCATTGTCCGGACGATAACGATGCATATAAATTCTACCGAATGTTTTTAACTCATTTAAAAACTCGGAAGCCAATACTTTATGCTGGTTTTTAGGGAAATAACGAAGTGCATTCTTTAATGCTAATTTTTTTTCATCATTTGACAAGATGTCTTTTCTCTTTGGAGCACGATTAATTTCGTAATCAAGAGGCTTTACTTGCGGGAGATCTGATGGAATCCCTTCTAGAATTTCGTCGGAAAATGACTTCATACTCAAAAAATTTAATTGAAGTACAAAGTTATGAGTTTCATCAATACTTTAACGTAACAAAGCCATGCTTTTGCACTTCTTGTCCACCTTCAAAAGTTGCGTTGATTTTGTAGAAATAGGTTCCTTCATTCACTATTTTACCAGATTTGTTAGTTCCTGGCCATGTACCTGCCGCATCAAAATACTCATAGATAACATTTCCCCAACGGTTTAAAATGATACATTGAAATTCATTTATACCACTATAGTTAACGAAAAACTCATTGTTTCCAACATTAGACGACAACACAATAACATTGGGAACCTCGATGTCGCATCCATAAAAGCCGAGACTTGAAATATCTGAAGTATTTCCACATTGATACGAAATGGTAACGGTATAATCACCCTCTTGATCTACCGATATTGATTCGCCGACATCTCCATTACTCCAACTCATTGAATAATCAATAGGGAAACCTGCTTGCACTGCATCTGGCACCGCAATGGCATTGAGACTGACCAAAGATCCAAAACAAACACTTGTATCCATCGCTACTACATTATAATTTGGAGGAAATGCAACAAAAATGGTTTGGTCGTATTGACAAACAGGATCCGTAAAAGTCAAGTCATATAAACCAGCTAAAGATGTACTGACATCTGGATTTAATGTATTCCCTGAAAGGCTAAGTTCTGGACTAGATGTGGACCAGAATCCACCATTAGGTGCATTTGTGCCTGCAATTTGGAATCCATAATTGCAGACCAGTGTGTCACTCTGAATAGTTGGAAGCGCTAATATGGTAAAATCATTCGTCACCAATACGCATTCGTTCATTACACTGAAGTCATAAGTCCCCGCAGAATTTACGATCAAAGTGGAATCAACAGACCCATTACCCCATTCATATATTAAGGTCGGAACATATCCCGGATCTAAATCATTCGCCGTTACCTGAGGTACAATTTCATAATTCGACCCTGCGCAAACTGTCGTGTCTGGCATTTCAATAAATAAATAAGGTGGGAAATGTATCTCTGACGTAACCGAAACGTTACATTCATTATCCGTGAAAGTCACATCAAAGAAACCACCAGAAGAAGATTGGATTAGTGGATTATTTAAAGATGAATCACTAAAAGTAATTGCCGTATCCAATGTAGACCATTCACCTCCACTAAAAGCGATGGTACCTGAAACTGGGAATGCTAAATCACAAGCCAAGGTATCAGGGAAAATCTCGGGGCCTTCAGTAACTGTAAAGGAAACCGTGGTATCAAAAGGACACCCAAAATTATCTAGAATATTAAAAGTATAGCTATAGGTCCCCTCCGTTTCTGGTTGAACAACGATCAAGGTATCATTCAATCCCGATATAATCGTAGGGTCATTATTCCACCAACTTGTATCCGCTTGCGTCTGATAAGACCCTAAACCCGGGAAATAAGAAGCATCAAAGAACAATCCCCATTCAAAAATATAGCCGTCATCAATTCCAAGGTTGTCTTGAACAAAAATCGTCCAATTCCCATTTACAGGGCATCCTGCTAGAGAATTAAAGGAGGCCTCTGGAGCATAGGTGTTATTAGGATTAATTGACGGTCCATTGTTACCGAAATTCGGTGCCGGTATCGTATTTCCTAAGTTTGATGTTATAGGGCCTATGTCATTAAAAACTGAACTAAAGCAATACTCCCAACCCTCTCCAGGCCCACCACCACCGCTGTCATCGATAGGGTCACCTAAATAAGTTCCGCCACCGGAGCTCCCTCCAGGTATTGCTCCTGGGCTGTATGAATTAACCAAAGGAACCGTTGTGCCATTTGGACATTGCAACCAAATCTCTAAATCTCCCAAATAAGAATGTTCCATTGTAATACAGACCTGATTCAAATCTTGATCATTAGTAATGATTGATCCATCAGGAAACCCGCCAATCGTAATTGGGGCCTGGTATTGTTGTCCTGACCCATCTGGTAGATAGGTTAAACCTGCAAAATTACCTCCCAATTCAAAAGAACCCGCTGGAATCTCCACCCCCACCGTATCTAATGGTGTGACGCCACCAACCAAGGTTGTGCTAGCACCAAGACAAACAGAATCTTCTAAGGGACCCGTTCCTGCAAAACTGGGTAATAAAGACACACGGACTTTACTCCTTACACGTTCATTTAAAGGGAAATCATCTTCTATTTTCAAGTCAATTAAATAGCCGGCACGAGCAGGGGGTGTAAACCAAATTGAGTCATTATTAGGGTATGTATTTCCATCCGTAATACTCCAAACAAAATCTATATCTGAATTAACGTTTTGAGAATAGCCAAAACCTGTTGAATCTAATGAGTTCGGAAAGATTGGTTTTGCTATAAACAAGATACTATCCCCAAAACAAATATCGACAAACCCTGTATCAGATGGGTTTATAGCGTCTTCTCCAACGCCATTAACATAAGCCAACATATGCGCTTCAAAAGGTTGGAATTGATTACCACAAGAGGCATTTGCTAGCCACCCCGTATTCTCATTGCTTCCATTAGAAACAAAAACGACTGTCAAACATCCACTAGGGTTATCCCAACTAGCCTGATAGGTAAAACCTGTTGGGTCTGTAACCGAATTATGTATACCCAGCAGAGGCGCACTTGTGTTTGGCCCATCATAAACTTGAATAAAGTCAGAACCATCTACATTAAATTCAAATCCCGCGTTTATAGCAAATGTTATGGTTGCTTTAGTCCCTAGATTGAGGTCTGGACAAAAGACTGTTGTATCATTGAAATTGGGAGGATAATTACCACCTGCACCTGGATCTTGAAAATTAGTTCCGATAATCCCGAAATTATTACAATCCATGGGGTTGTTCTCAGGGAAGCCAGGCTCTCCCATAGTGATTACCTGAGACCACAACACAAGAGATGGCATGATGATTAAAAAGCTTAAAAGAATTAATCTCTTCATGGCCTTGATGTTTTTTCATGATTCAAAACCCAAAAGGATTTGACAACCAAAACCTTGTCTCTACTTTCCCAATAAAAATACTGATTCGTCTCCGTTATTTTTACCCCAAAATCTGTAAAGGAAGGACTTTCGCTTTCTGTTTTCAACTGAATTACATGAAGTCCAGAATGTTTTTCTGAATCATATGAGGCAGTATAGATTGCATTTTCTAATGCATATTCTAATAAAAGGTATTGATTTTGATTGTTTTCCTCAATGATATTGAGCTCCTGCTGACTATAACTGTGTAATAATTTACTAGAAATATCTTGTGAAAGACCATTCAAAGAAAAACAAAAAAATAACGCGAGTGAGAATAATAATTTCATAAACAATTTGAATTCATTGTTAAAGACCTACTAAATCGTTGAAAAGTTGCCTCTATTGTTCAAAGAAAATGTCAAGTCAAACGACAATTAAAATTAGTTTTGTAAAGTTAGCAATACTATCCAATATATAAAACCATGAATAAAGAGGAATTAAAATCAATTGCATCACAAGTTAGAAGAGACATCGTTAGAATGGTTTCTGCCGTTAAATCAGGTCATCCAGGCGGTTCTCTCGGTTGTGCAGACTTCATAACCTACTTGTATTTCGAATCAATGAAGCATGACCCTGATCGTTTCGCAATGGACGCAAAAGACGAAGACGTGTTTTTTCTTTCAAATGGACACATTTCTCCAGTTTGGTATAGTGTACTTGCAAGAAAGGGATACTTCCCTGTTTCGGAACTAGCTACATTTAGAAAGATATCATCTAGGCTGCAAGGACATCCTTCAACAGATAAAAAACTCCCCGGTATACGAATGGCTTCTGGGTCTTTGGGTCAAGGCCTATCTGTGGCCATTGGCACAGCAGTGACTAAAAAACTAAATAATGATTCTCGGATCGTTTATACACTTCATGGTGATGGTGAACTCCAAGAAGGTCAAATTTGGGAAGCAGCCATGTATGCTGCGGGAAACAAGGTTGATAACCTCATCGCCACTATTGATTATAACGGCCGACAAATTGATGGTGACCTCGAAGATGTGCTCCCTTTAGGGTCCTTAACAGAAAAGTGGCAAGCTTTTGGATGGGACGTACTTGAAATGGACGGGCATAACTTTGAAAGCATCCACAATACCCTTACCGAAGCCAAAGGAAAAATGGGGCAAGGTAAACCAGTAGTTATTATTATGAAAACTGAGATGGGCATGGGTGTTGACTTTATGATGGGGACACACAAATGGCATGGTGTCGCTCCAAATGAAGATCAGTTAAAAGATGCTTTGAGCCAACTAAAAGAAACTTTAGGAGATTATTAGTGAGCCGATATTTATTCATTTTATTTTTACTTTCTTCTCTGGCGACATATAGCCAGACGAAAACGAGAATTCTATTTATTCTAGATGCGTCCAACAGCATGAATCTTAAGTGGGAAGATCAATCTCGTATGGAATCGGCAAAAGAAATTTTAAATGATGCCGTGGAGGACCTAAGGGGAATCCCTGATTTAGAAATTGCTCTACGCGTCTACGGACACCAATCGCTTGTCAGTAATACATTTCAAGACTGCAATGATACAAAACTAGAGGTGCCTTTCGGACCAAATACAATTGATGCGATTAAGAAAAGGGTTAAGTTTATCACAGCGAAAGGAGCAACACCGATTGCTAGATCATTAGAAGCTGCCGCAGATGATTTCCCGCAAAGTGACGCAAGGAATTTCATTATATTAATCACAGATGGTTTGGAGTCTTGTGACAACGACCCTTGCGTTATTGCAAGAAAGCTAAAAGAAAAAGATGTTAAAGTGACTCCTTTTGTTATTGGAATCGGTTTAGACCTATCCTACTTAGAACAATTCAATTGCATTGGATCATTTACAGAAGCTGAAAACAAAACAACTTTTAGATCTGTGTTGACAAAAATCATTGACAAAGCGCTGCTGAATACAACCGTTCAAGTAAACCTTAATGACTTGTCTCTGCAACCAAAAGAAACAGACGTGACCATGCTTTTCTATCGAGCGGGAACAGAAGAGGTTTTATATCGCTATACGCATACTTTAAACCAATATAAAAATCCTGACACTCTCGTTCTCAACCCTTCAATCAAATATGATTTGAAAGTGGAAACCTTACCATCTATTTTAAAGAAGAATATTTCTATTACAGAACATGCCCACAACATTATTCAAGTGGATGCCGCACAAGGGTTCTTGAATTTCACTAGTCGTAAAAGTGCCTACAATATAAAGTATCCCTCAAGAATTATTTTAGCAGGTGAATCGAGCACCATTAATCATCAAGAATTAGGAAGCACTCAGAAATACCTCATCGGGAAATATCAAATGGAAGTGTTCACGCTACCTAGAACCTATAAGGAATTTGAAATAAATGAATACAAAACTACGACAATCGACATCCCTGCCTCGGGTAGCTTAGACCTGAAATCAGCCAAGCTTTATGTTGGACAAATTTTTGTAAAAAAAACGAATGGAAGCTATGAATGGGTCTGCAATATCAACTCGAAAGTTCGAACGCAAAAATGGCAACTTCAGCCTGGGGATTATAAAATCATTTATCGAGAAAAGAATCAGTTTTCAAGTTCCTATACGAACGAAGAAACTTTTAGTATAAAATCATTGAATACGAATTATTTAAAATTATAACTATGGAAAGTATCGAAACATTTGGAAATAAAGACACCCGCTCTGGATTTGGAGAAGGTCTTGCTGAGCTTGGCGCTCGAAATGAAAATGTCGTGGCACTTTGCGCTGATTTAACAGGCTCATTAAAAATGAATGCGTTTCAAGATGCTTTCCCAAATCGTTTTTTTCAGGTCGGTATCGCTGAAGCAAATATGATGAGCATGGCTGCAGGAATGACTATTGGAGGGAAAATACCTTTTACAGGTACTTTTGCTAATTTCTCAACTGGACGTGTTTATGATCAGATTCGGCAGTCCATTGCCTATTCTCAGAAAAACGTAAAAATATGTGCTTCGCACGCCGGACTGACTTTAGGAGAGGATGGTGCAACACATCAGATACTAGAAGATATTGGGATGATGCGAATGCTTCCGAACATGACCGTGATTGTGCCTGCAGACTTCAATCAAACCAAACAAGCAACAATAGCGATTGCTGATCATCAAGGACCTGTTTATTTAAGATTTGGAAGGCCGGTGATGCCTATCTTCGTTAAACCCGATGCTGTTTTTCAAATTGGGAAAGCTGACATTATTCAGAAAGGTACAGACGTTACAATTATTGCGTGTGGACATATGGTCTGGAAGTCAATTGAGGCAGCACAATTATTAGCGGCAAAAGGGATTTCAGTTGAACTAATCAACATGCATACAATAAAACCTTTAGATGAGGCTGCAATATTAAAGTCTGTCGCTAAAACAAAATGTGTTGTAACTGCTGAAGAGCATATGGCCAATGGTGGATTAGGAGAGGCTGTCGCGAGAGTTTTAGCTTCAAAAACGCCAGCTCCTCAGGAATTTATTGCAGTCAATGACTCCTTCGGAGAGAGTGGGAAACCGATGGATCTGATGGAAAAATACGGTTTGGGTGCGACCCACATTGAGGCTGCAGCTCAAAAAGCTATGCAAAGAAAAGGCTAGTCTATTTTCTCGAATTTAGATGTGTGAAAACGCCTTCAATTGTTTTCATTTTAGGCAAACAAACGTGCTCTTTACAGAGGTAGATACCGTCCTCAGAATAAGCTGCTGAAACTGCGATTTCTCGATGGTATGAAACTAAATTATGAATACCGTGCAGCTGAGAGACCTGAGAATTATTCAAAGCCTCCATGCCTAAAATTGAAATTTCTGTTGGGCCCTTCAGGATTCTATAATATAATCCCATCCAGTTAACGTAGCTCCCAGGGTATTTAGAAATAAATCCCTTTACCTTTTGCAGCATGTCTTTGCTGTTTTGAATCCATCGGTCATTACGGAAGTAATACCCAAGAGAATAAAAATTATGAGCCATTACCGAATTCGATGATGGCATTACATCGTCATCTACATCTATTTTTCTAGCAATCAGTTTTGTATTTCTTTTAGTGTAGTAACAGAGCCTTTGATCCTTACTGTAAAACTCTATTTCTACAGTCTCACATAGTTTTTTAGCAAGAATCAAATGCTTGAGGTCGCCATTGGTTTGGTATAAGCAAATTAGGGCTTGTATCGTGTTGGCATAATCATCTAAAAAACCATCGATACTTGGCTTTCCATTTACATTATTGCGATACACCCCCCCCTCCCCATCGTACTGATTACGAACTAACCATTGACTAATGGACAGCGCCTCATCAATGATTCGAGTCTCACCAAAAGCAACATAAGCATGACAGAATCCTTGAATTAAAAGTGCATTCCACGAGGTCAAAGACTTTGTGTCTATCAATGGCTTGACCTTCTTGGCTCTTTCTTTTGATAATAAGAGCCTAGCCTGTTTTACTTTTAAATCCAATTCCTCTTCGGACCAATTTTGTTTTTGAGCGTAATCAAAATGAGTATACTTTTTTTGAAGAATATATAAATCGTTCTCCCAAATTTCATTTTCTTCAATACTATAGTACTCTTGAAACCAATTAAAATCATCCTTTAATATGGTTTTAAGCTCTTTCTTTGTCCAACAATAATACTTACCCTCCGCGCCTTCTGTATCCGCATCTTGTGAGCATAAAAAAGACCCTGAAGGAGTCTTCAATGTAGCCGTGAGCCAAGAATAGGTTTGCATAACTATCGATTTGTAAAAGTCTATAACATCTTTCTTGCTATGGGCCAGTGAAGCCAAGCTATACAAACTAATAAGCTGCGCGTTGTCATAAAGCATTTTTTCAAAATGCGGAACCTTCCATAAAGCATCTGTAGAATACCGAGCAAATCCACCTTCAACGTGATCAAATATACCTCCATTACCCATGGCTTGCAGCGTAAGATGAACATGAGCAGCTAGTGAGATGTCTTGCTCATCTTGACCATAATCCAGCATAAACCTCATGTGATTGGGCAACGGGAATTTAGGCACATACTGATAACCCCCAAGTACGTTGTCAAAAGAGGCTCTCCATTTTGTGATCCAAGCATTCAACTCTTCTGAAGTAATCTCTGAATTATTCTCTAGAAATTGAAAATGCTTATCCTGAAGGTTATCACTCATTTCTCGAGCGAACTCCTCTACCCTCAGTGAATCTTGCTCATAAGTCTCAACAACGGCCTTGAGTATTTGGATCCATTTCTCTTTTTGAAAGTATGTCCCACCATAAATAGGTCTGCCATCTGGCAATAATATGCAATTTAAGGGCCACCCTCCTTGAACCCCCATAAGTTGGACGGATGACATATATAACTGATCAATATCGGGCCTTTCTTCACGGTCAACTTTCACATTGATAAAGTGCGTATTCATTATTTCGGCAACCTCCAAATCCTCAAAACTTTCATCCTCCATCACATGGCACCAATGACAAGACGAGTAACCAATACTTACGATCATTAGTTTTCCTTTTGCTTTTGCAAAATCCAATGTAGTTTGTGACCACGGCCTCCAATGCACAGGGTTATTCGCATGTTGCAAGAGATATAATGAAGTTTCTAGGTGTAGAAGGTTATCTTTCATTGATCGTATTTGTATAAAAACTATATTTGTTTATCAAAGGTTTTTGAATGAGGGAATACAGACCATTAAATGTACTTTTTTTTCTGTTATTGACCTGTCTTTTACTTCTCCCTATTATCTATTTCGCACCAAGTAAAGGCTATGATTTCTTTGGCTTTAATGTCAGATTTCTAACCTGGGAAAACCTATTGTCTCCAAAAAATCAAGAAAATAAAAATATTGATTTCCTTGACGGTGTAAATATTTCGGATATCAATGATGACTCTTTTGATCTGCAACTAGAATCTAACCAAACGGATTTAGGTTTGCCTACAAAAAGCACCGTGCTTTCCATAGAAAGTGCAAGTAAACTTGAGCAAAATGCTCAAGCAAAAGTTAATCTAGGTAACTTTTTTGAACAGCTAAAACATGCCGCATCAAAAAAAGAAAAAATCTCCATCTTCCATTATGGAGATTCTCAAATTGAAGGCGATCGGATGACCGCATTTATACGACAACGCTTACAAAGTGAATTTGGAGGTGCGGGCCCGGGATTAATCCCTGCAATCAATGTTTACAACACAATCTCCTTCGGACATGCTTATTCAGAAAATTTTCGGAGAAAAATAATCTTTGGAAAAGAAAGGCTTTCTTCAAACAAATACGGAGCAATGCTATCAGCTGCCATTTTCAGTATAGATAGTCTGTCAGATTCAAAAAACAGACCTACTGAAGCTTGGATTGAACTGACTCCGTCAACAAAAGGATATTCTCGATGTAAAGCCTATACAAACATCTCTTTATTTTATAATGACTGTCAAGACACATGTGCCATTGATGTTTATGTAAATGGTAAATTATACCAACAAGACTCTTTGAAAACCGATGGATTACCCCACAAATTGTATTATAAAGTTGAAAAAACACCTGAAAAATTAAAATTCGTAATCCGTTCTAAAAAAAGCCCAACCATCAGTGGGATTGCCTTAGAAGGAGATGTCGGGATACAAATGAATAACATAGCCATGAGAGGCTCGTCAGGCACACAGTTCTCCTCTGTTGACATCGAATCAATGTCCTATATGCACAAAGAGTTGAACACAAAGCTTGTCATCCTCCAATTTGGAGGAAACTCAATTCCCTTTTTCAAAGACAGTAGTTCTGTAAGAGCTTATAGCCGAAGATTTAAAAGACAAATACAATTAATACAAAAATGTACCCCAAACGCTTCTATTATCGTTATAGGACCTAGTGATATGTCTCAATTGCAAAATGGTATTTACACTACTTATCCTTTTATTCCTTATTGCATAGAACAAATGAAGAAACAGACGCTATCCGCTGGTGGATCATTTTGGAGCTTATACAATGCGATGGGCGGAAAAGATTCAATGTATGCTTGGGTAGAAAACAATCTAGCTGGTAAAGACTACATCCATTTTACCCCAAAAGGAGCCCGAAAGGCTTCCCAACTTTTTTATGATGCCCTTGTAGCAGCATATGGAGTTTGGAACACCGAAAAAAACGATGAAAGCAAGAAGGAGATCATTAATGAATAAGCGATTAATTTTAATACTACTTTGTATTCCACTATGTTTATTTAGTCAAGCCCCTGTGGACACCTCTGAGTTTTCTTTAATAAACACAGTGACTATAGATTCAAATGCAGTAATACAATTTCCTTTTATTTCTTTTGAAAGAAATGTTTTTGATTTTCCTGGGCAAGAGAATGTGAATTGGAATCATTTATACAATCAAATGGATTCTATGATCGAGTTAAAAGACAGGAAGTTAAACTTCTATCACATAGGCGGCTCGCATATACAAGCAGATATTTACACTCATGATTTTAGAACTTTTTTACAAAATAATTGGCCTGGACTCGTAGGCCATAGAGGACTGGTCTTCCCATTTAACTTAGCTAAAACAAACAATCCAGGTAATTATCGGTTTTCTTCTTCGAATAGTTGGAGCGGGTATCGAAGTGTGATTCACAGGCCTAAATTTCTTCATTATGGAATTACAGGGGCTGCTATTTCATGCAGTGATTCCTTAATTGGCTTAAATTTTATTTACAAAAAAACGAGAGTCAGCCCACCGATTGCGGCCATTAGAATTTATCACAATAATGGTGTGATTCCATTCGAGTTTAATTTTGGCTCAAATGAAATACTAATTAAATCCGTGCGAAGATGCGCCGAAATGGGTTACACAGAAATCCACTTTACAGACCCTATAGACTCCTTGGATATACAGTTTGTTCGAACAATCAAAGCGCCTTACAGATTAGACCTATATGGATTTGAGTTGATGAATGAAAACCCTGGAATCTCATACAACTCAATTGGAATAAATGGCGCAGGGCTCTATACTTATTTAGACAATGAATTCTTTTTACGCGACCTAAAACAAACGCCCCCCGATTACTTTGCTTTTTCTGTTGGAACGAATGACGGTTTTGTTCCGTTTAAGAGTTTTGACCCCAACGTTTATAAAAAGAATCTGGAAGCCATGATGCAAATGGTATTAGAGGCAAATCCAAAATGCGCAATCCTTTTGACCGTCCCTAATGACTGTTATTACAAAAGAAAATACCCTAATAAAAACACCGCTCGACAAAGGGAGGTAATTATTGAACTTGCAAAAAAATACAATACGGGCATTTGGGATTTCTATGGTTTTATGGGCGGGCTAGGATCTTCCTACACGTGGAAAAATTCAGGATTAATGAGAAGTGACCTCGTTCACTTCACAAAAAAAGGATACCACCTAAAAGCAGAGTTATACATCGATGCCTTTTTAAAATACTTGAATCAAAAAGAGTGCGAACTAGAAAAAGTCAATTTTTAAGATGGAGAGACTGATACAATTATTTTCTTTTGATGAGGCCCAACCCTTGATTTTCACCCAACTCGATTTTTGGATCTTTTTTCTAATTGTACTATCTATATTTAGCTTTATACATAAATACAAACTTACACGAAGCATTTTTTTATTTGTAGTCAGTCTGTTTTTCTACTTTAAAACGTCAGGACTACTGGTACTACTTTTGAGTGCCAGCATCGTTATTAATTATTTTATTGGTAAAGGAGTCTGGGGGGCCTTATCTCAAAATAGAAAGAAGTTTTACGTGACACTTTCTGTCCTTTTTAACATGCTCACATTAGGTTATTTTAAATACGCCTACTTCTTTACAGATTCTTTTAATGAAATGTTTCATACTAATTATGAAACATTTAATGTCTTTGCACGGATGGCAAATTCATTTATGGATTCTGGCTCCTTCGCAGACCACATTGTTCTTCCGGTAGGCGTTTCGTTCTTTACATTTCAAAGTATTAGCTATGTGGTTGATATTTACAGAAAAGAGGTCCCTCCAGTAAAAAACTTTTTCGAATACGCCTTTTTTGTTAGCTTTTTCCCGCAACTCGTGGCGGGTCCAATTGTAAGAGCAAAGGACTTCATACCTCAAATTCGACAACCTTTTCAGCTGAATCACAATGACTTTAGTTGGGCTATTATTCAAATTGTAAAGGGGATTCTCAAAAAGGTAATACTTGCAGATTACATAGCGATTCACCTTATAGACAAGGTCGTTGATGCACCGGAAGCTTTTCCAGGTTTCATTAGTATCATTGCCATGTGGGGGTACTCCTTACAAATTTATGGCGACTTTTCAGGGTATACAGATATTGCTATTGGAGTCTCAAGATTAATGGGCTTTAAGCTCTTGGAGAATTTCAATTCACCATACAAAGCGGTCAGTGTAGCCGACTTTTGGCGGAGGTGGCACAAGTCATTAGGATCATGGCTGAGAGATTATTTATACATACCACTGGGGGGAAATAGAGGAGGTGGAGTAGGGACATACATCGCGACACTTATCATTTTAGTGTTCTTGATTTTTATAACCCAATGGTATTGGCTCGCTTTCATCTATATCGGGTTGATCCTTCTTTACAGTGTCTTGTCCCTATTATTCAGCAGCTTTAAAAAACATATTCACCGAGACCTCAACCTTTTGATCACCATGGTTATAGGAGGACTATGGCATGGAGCAAGTGAGAATTTTGTGATCTGGGGCGCCATGAATGGTATCGCATTGATCTTATACAATCACTGGAAGAAGGTAAGCCCTTACGAGCATTCTAAAGCCTTTTACGTGAGGATTTGGCGCATTTTTATCACCTTTAACTTCATCACGTTTACACGAATATGGTTCCGCTTGGAAGAAGATGGTGCCCCTGCTCAGATGATCCGACAGATTTGGTATCATTTTGAATTGAACCAAACATCATTTGATGTTTTCATGACGGGTTTTGACACCACTCTTTACATCATGCTCTTGGGCTACCTATTTCACTGGTTGCCCAATAGGACAAAGCTTTTCGGTGAAAAAATCTTCACCAAAATGCCAATGTATATGCAATCGATTATCGTTGCATTTATTCTTATTGCTGTCTATCAGGGATTCTCGGACACCTTCAAACCATTTGTTTATTTTCAGTTTTAAGTGACAAATATGGAGTTTTACTTGACAAACGGGGTCCGCATGTTGTATCTTTGCACTCTTTGATCATTTAACCCCAAAAAACCAACTATGAGTAAGATGAAATTATCGGAGTTCAACTTCGATCTTCCTGAGGAATTAATTGCAAATTACCCAACTGAAAATAGAGATGAATCTAGGTTAATGGTTGTTCACAAAGACACGGGTGAAATTGAACACAAGCTGTTTAAAGATGTTATCGATTATTTCGATGAGGGGGATGTCATGGTCATGAATAACACACGTGTTTTTCCTGCTAGAATGTACGGCAACAAGGAAAAGACAGGCGCAAAGATAGAGGTCTTTTTATTGAGAGAATTAAATAGAGAGAGTTTATTGTGGGATGTTCTAGTAGACCCAGCGCGAAAAATAAGAATCGGAAACAAACTATATTTTGGTGAAGATGATTCTCTTGTAGCAGAGGTAATTGACAACACGACTTCAAGAGGACGAACCCTACGATTTTTATTTGATGGCCCTTATGAAGATTTCAAGGCTAAAATAACTGAATTGGGGGAAACGCCTCTTCCTAAGTATATCAAAAGGGAAGTTGAAGCCTCAGATGAAGAACGCTACCAAACCATTTTCGCTAAAGAAGAAGGAGCTGTAGCGGCACCAACAGCAGGTTTGCATTTCTCTCGTCAGCTACTAAAAAGACTCGAGCTCAAAGGAATTGAGTTTTCAGAAATCACACTGCACGTTGGATTGGGTACTTTCCGTCCAGTTGAGGTAGAAGATTTAACCAAGCATAAAATGGACTCTGAGCAAGCAATTATAACAGAGAAAGCTTCAGATATTGTAAATAAGGCAAAAAGATCTAAGAAAAGAGTTTGTGCCGTGGGAACGACTTCGATGAGAACCATTGAAACTGCAGTAACTACTGATGGATTTTTAAAGCCTTACCAAGGTTGGACAAATAAATTCATCTTTCCTCCTTACGACTTCAGTATTGCCAATTGCTTAATCACGAATTTTCATACACCATTGTCGACCTTATTAATGATGGTATCTGCATTTGGGGGACATCAATTAATGGAAAAGACTTACAAAGAGGCAATAAAAGAAAAGTATAGATTCTTCTCCTACGGAGACGCTATGCTGATTATTTGATTTCAAGTCAAATAATAATTCTCTAGTCGATTACTACAATAAAATTGGATTTCTTGCCTTTACCGAGCAAGAGGTACTTGTCATTGATGAAATTGTTTTGACTCACTTCAAAAGATTCATTAACTTTTTCTTTGTTAACAGAAATAGCGTTGGCCTTCAGCTCTCTTCTTGCTTCACCATTAGAGGAAAGGAATCCTGATTTGCTCGCAAGCACATCAACTATTGACATACCTGCCAGCAGCTCATCACGAGAAATATGTGCCTGGGGAACGCCTTTAAAAACTTCTAAAAAATCCGCTGAAGACAGGCGCATCAAATCTTCTTGAGTAGATTTTCCAAATAAAATTTTCGAGGCATTAAGCGCTTGATCATATGCATCTTTTCCATGAACACGAACTGTAATATCTTCTGCGATTTTTTTCTGAAGTAATCTCAGATGTGGTGCTTCATCATGCTCTTGCTGAAAAGAACCAATCTGTTCTTGGGTAAATAAGGTGAATATTTTAATAAAGTTAGAGGCATCAGTATCGGAGGCATTTAACCAATATTGATAAAAAGCATAAGGCGATGTTTTTTCTTTATCTAACCAAATATTCCCACTTTCTGTCTTTCCAAATTTGGTTCCATCGGCCTTCTTAATCAGTGGTGTGGTCACCGCAAAAGCTGTACCGCCTGATTTACGGCGAATTAATTCGGTTCCCGTCACGATATTACCCCATTGATCTGAACCACCGAGTTGAACAATACAGTCTTTATTTTTATGTAAGTGGTAAAAGTCATACCCCTGTACTAGCTGATAGGTGAACTCGGTAAACGACATTCCCGTCTCTAATCTTGATTTTACAGAATCTTTAGCCATCATGTAATTCACAGGAATATGCTTGCCAACATCGCGGATGAAGGACAAGAAATTCATGGACTGAAACCAATCGTAATTATTCACTAATTCTGCTGCATTAGTGCCTTCAAAGCTTAAGAAACGCTCTAGCTGTTTTTTTACACCCTTGATGTTTTCAGTAATCGTATTCTCATCTAATAGATTCCTTTCTTGAGACTTCCCGGAAGGATCACCAACCATTCCTGTAGCGCCGCCGATCAATGCAATTGGTCTATGTCCCGCTCTTTGAAAATGTACCAAGGTCATTATTTGAACCAAGCTGCCAATATGCAAGGAATCCGATGTTGGATCAAAACCAATATAACCTCCAGACGGACTCTTTAATAATGCTTCTTCAGTACCCGGCATCATATCGTGAATCATGCCCCTCCACGTAAGTTCTTGTATAAAATTCATATTAGTTTGTTAAATCTTTAAATACTGAGGATAGTGACTTTTGTTCTAATTGTAAGGTTAGAATCAATAGATTGTTCTCCTGACTAAATCTTGAAATATTCGCCCTTGGATCATCTGTATTGGAATACAAGAGCCACCCATCTTCCCTTTGCTGTATTTTGGTGACTCCAAGTATCTTAGAAAGTAATGACTTCGTTACATCACCGTCAAACTCCACAAAAACACATTTAACATCGGAAGAGTGTGAATGGAGCATATTTGTGGGGGTATCCGCCACGATTTCTCCTTTAGATAATATAACGACTCGGTCACAAATGGCTTCCGCCTCTTGCATGATATGCGTAGAAAGCATTAATGTCTTTTCTTTACCTATCGATTTAATTAACTCCCTAATTTCAATTAACTGATTCGGATCTAATCCAGAGGTTGGTTCATCTAAGATCAATACTTCGGGATCATGAATCATCGCCTGGGCAATACCTACACGTTGTCTATAGCCTTTTGACAAGGCTCCTATTTTTTTATTTTGTTCGATTTCTAAACCAACGGCATTAATCATCTGCTTTACACGATCAGACCTATTAGATATTTTATAAATCCTAGCTACAAAATCAAGATATTCCTTAACATACATATCTAGATAAAGCGGGTTGTTTTCAGGGAGGTAACCAATCTTTTTTTGAGGCTTTAATTGGTCCGTACCTACAGGCATTCCAGACACAAAAATCTCACCTGAAGAAACAGGTATAAACCCAGTAATCATTTTCATGGTCGTGCTTTTCCCTGCTCCATTCGGGCCTAGGAATCCAACTATTTCACCGGACTTCACGGAAAAACTGATGCCTTTTACAGCAGCCTGCTCCCCATAATATTTATATACGTTTTTTACTTCAATAGACATGGTTAAGCGAAATTAATGATTTTTATCAATCAGTTGAAGGACCTGGAATCGGAAGCGAAAATAAGGCTGAAAAAAAAGCAAAAAGAGTGATGCCTGTCTGCGTCTCCAATGTATCTTCAAAAAAGAAAGTCACCATCATAATCACTAAGAAAATGAATCCAATCAGCTGCTTCTGTTGCAGCTGAATAATACCAGAAGAAAATAGAAGCAGAAGAAAAGACAACAATCCAATAAGCCCAAATGTAATTAGACTGGTTAAATAGGTGTTATGTGCTCGGATTTGATTTTTAGGGGTGAGTTTTGTCTGAAGTTCTTTATACTTCAACTTAAAGGAACTAATTAAGTCACCTGTCCCCACACCTAATATCGGTTCAGACCAAAATATTGAGGCACCAACCTTCCATGCTTCTATGCGCTGTAATAAAGAATGTCCATTTGGATCTGACATATGGCTTAACTGGTAACGTATTCCTTCAATCCTCCCTCTAAATCCTCCCTCCATTTCAGAATAGTGTGCCATACCTTTTTCAATCGACCTCACCTCTTCTTTGGTTAATTTGTCAACTCCTGAACCAGTCATAGAATAGTTCTTAGAAATCAAAAATCTTGACAAAGTGTATTTTAAGGCTTGATTTCTATTGTCCTTTCCATCATATGAAAGTTTTGAACGAATTTGCCAAGCAGATTTTACACTTTCATTATCTACTGATGGCAGAGCCTCATTTACGATAGTTGATTTCAATCCAATAAAGATCAGGGAGCATATAATGATTCCCGAAAAGGATAGAAATAACAGTGAAATATATTTCTTGTTTAACCATAAAGGGAAAATAAGAAGCGTCATGAAAATGGCCCCCAAACAAACTACGCCCGTAAGAACCTGACTCACAAAAGTGTAATACAAAAACCAAATTGCTGGAATAATAAATAAATACCTCGTCTTTTTATTATCTCTAGATAGATCGTAAAGCAAGGGAAGACCAAAAGCAATCATGATTGCAAATCGTATATGAGAATTAAATAGGGACATATCCCTGGCATCCTTGAAATTGAAATCTGAACTATAAAAATGATAAGAGATGAAATTAATCATACTGGTAATTATCAGACTCAAAACAAAAACAGAGATAATGGCCTTATAACTTTTACGAAGCACAAGGGGCCTTGAGATGACAATCAAAGGAACGATAACAAGTGTCAACTTGCTTTTCAGATCACTTAATCCCTCTATAATATCTTCTGTCCAAAACATGCCAAATACATGAATACCATAAAAAACAAGAACCGCTAGGAAAAAACGATTTGCTTTCAGGTTGGTATAATATGCTTTAAAATCACCTTCGATAAGTAGGCTGATAATTCCTAGTAATATCCCCATAGACATTAAGAACTTACTGCAAACAATGCCTACCACAAAAAGGCACAAAACAAATAAATGTGTATAGTAATGAATGAATTTTGAAGAAGGCCGATTCATTTTACTTAAAACTAAAATTTAAGGATATTATTATACTCCTGGTCATTATTTAAAATCTCTAGCGCCTTTATCATGTCCAAATCAAACCTAAAACCATGACGACTCATTCCGGATTGGAAATAATACCTTGAAATAATTTCACTTTCAATCCATCTTGAAATTTCTTGCTGTATTGAAACTAATTCTCTTTCTAAATCGGCTGAAACTGATTTTTGAATCAAATCGTAGGAGGTTTGTATCAAATCCAGATACCCCTCCTCAATTGCCGACTCTTTAAGTGCCTTGAGCTTTAACTCTGTAGCTGTTTCATAAGTAAACTCTTTATTTTCAAGAACAAAGGCAATGAAATCCTGATAACGGTCTGCAGCTAATGAAAAGTCTTCTGGACGAGGAATGGAATCTACTTTATCTGCATATTGGGTTGCGAAATGGAAGACCATATCTCGCATCAGTAAAAGCGTGGTCAGACGAGATAATGTTTCTTTTTTTATCTCTAGATCCGGAACGACTCCCCTACCATCTATCACTTCTCTTCCATTTCTCGTTTTAAAAATGGTTAATAACGTATCTGAAATCTCTTCTGGTTTTTCATTAGAGTTCTTATTGTAATACTCTAGTCTTTGCACGCATCTACCGGAGGGTGTATAGTACTTGGAAATGGTTAGTTTTAATTTTGAGCCATATTTAAGGTCAAAAGTTCTTTGAACCAATCCTTTACCATAACTCTGATTACCAATAATAACCGCTCGATCTAAATCTTGTAAACTACCCGCAACAATTTCACTAGCAGAAGCACTTCTTTCGTTAATGAGTACAACCAATTTCATTTCTGGGTAAATTGCTTTTTCACTTGTTTTATAAGTTCTGTTCTCCTCTACCAAGCGGCCTTTTGTAGAAACAACTTCTCGACCTTTCGGGACAAATAGATTAACTATTCTAATGGCTTCCTTGAGCAATCCACCACCGTTATCTCTTAAATCGAGAATAGCCGTTTGCATTCCTTGATCACTTAACGATTTGAAAGCAGTTTCAACACTTTGAAATGCCGTTTGTGAGAAGCTCGATAGCTTGACATAGCCAATGTCTTGGGATACCATTCCGAAATAAGGTAAATCAGGCAGCTTAATTTCCTCTCGGGTCACTTTGATGATTTGTTTTTCAGAATTTACGCGGTCGACTTCGATTTCAATCGTGGTGCCTCTTGGGCCTTTAAGAAACGAAGAGACATCATCAGAAGACTTCCCAACCATAGAAACACCATCTATTGCCATAATCCTATCTCCTGCCTTTAAACCGCTTAAATGAGCAGGGCTATTTTCATAGGGTTGTACGATACAAGTGACGTCTTTTATTTTTCTAATTAAAGCTCCTATTCCCCCGTATTGCCCTGTGGCCATCAAACGGAAATTCTCCATGTTAGACTCATGATAAAATACGGTGTACGGATCTAGCTCCTTTAGCATCTCATCAATAGCAACTTTAGAAATATATCCAGTTGCTGGTTCGTCCACATAATATAAATCAAGATACTCATGGATTTGATCCATAAGCTCCATGTTTTTTAAGATTTCAAAACCTCTAGATTGGCTATTGAATGAATTGGGGAAAAGGAATAGAGACGCAACGATTAACGCACTGTTTATAATTATCTTCATGAATGAATTTTTTTTAGCCCATTCAACAATCCTTCCTCAAGTCTAGAGAATTCAAGCTTGGTCTTAAAACTATATAAAATAGCAATACAAAGGGTCTTATCGTCACCCTTGGTAAGAAGTTCTTTATTTCGTCGAACAATTTCACGGATGCAGCGCTTCAAATAATTCCTATCTACCGCTCTCTTGAAATTTCGTTTTGGAACAGATATAAGTAACTTAAAAGGGATTCCTCTCTTTGGAGTAATATCCTCATAAAGAATCACAAATGGATGAGATTTCAATCGCTGTCCTTTCTCGAATAGGTGATCGATATCCTTTTTATGGGTAAGTCTTAATTCCTTTGGAAATGAATGATCCATTGTGTTATTATTCCTGAAGATTAAATTATTCTACTTCTTCAAAATCATCAAATTGATCTTGTTTTGGTCCATTGTCGCTAGGGACTAATTTACCTAAGAGAAATTGAAATGCATTTACTGTTTTAGTTAAAAGGCCCAATAAAAAGAACAACCCGATTATTTTAAAAATAAATCCAATGAGAGCCGTTGACGCGATATCAATGATACTCTCTTTAAACCATAAAGAAACTGGATTGAGGGCGTAACTGGGCTCTATTATAAAACCGATAAAGGCAAGAATCGAAAAGGAGATAACGATGATTTCATACTTGGCATTGAATTGAATCACTTTTGATTGCATTCCCATTCTAGAAAACAGCGCATTCGTATTTTGATTTTTTTGAAATTTTCCAACAAAATAAAGAACTAAAATCACAACGACAGGAAACATGGAGCTATCCTTTATAGACACCTGATTCTCAGCGATAGAAAATAAAAAAATAACATTAACTAAAAACAGATACTTTACCCCTTTTAGAAGATACGTTTGAATTAATCCTCTGACCGAACCTGATGTCATTATTTTAATTCCAAGGTCAATAAAGAACCAGATAAAGCTATATATAGCGAAGAAAACCCCTAATTGAAAAGTAAGCCTTAGAATATCCATTTACACACTTTGAAGCAAATAATTGTAATTAACCTAATTCAAAGGTAGCACATAAATTATGCCTATTTAAATAAAAGGATAGGCTAGTTGAAATTTAGCTGACGTGATTTATTTTACAACCTTAATAACCGTTCTACGATTAATGGTATGGTTTTCCTCAGTACAGTTGTCGCAATTAATCTCTAGTTCAGATTCTCCCTTATACGCCCCTGAAATATTTTCTTTCGAAAACCCTTTGCTTACCAAGAATTCGCTTGTTCTTTCCATACGCTTTTTTGAAAGCCAAACGTTATATTCAACAGTTGCTCTTTTATCACAATGGGATTCAATAACGATTTTTGTATCTTTTTTATTTTCAATTCCTTGGCAGAATGCAAGCATCTCCTTTTTATTGATTGCATTGTGATAGCTCGAATTAAAATCAAAATAAATAATTGTGGCAATAAGTGGTGTTTCTATCACTGGCTCAACAACAGGCTCAATAACTAAGTCAGGTTCTCCAATTTCAACGACAACTTGCACTTCCTGACCAATAGCATCAGTAACAAGAACGGTATATATCCCCTTAACCAAATCTGTGGGGTCCTCTTCAGTCACTCCATTAGACCATTCATATGCATATGGGGAGATCCCTCCTTCAGGGGTTAAATCAATTGAACCATCATTTCCTTGAAAAATGGTCACATCAGTCCCTTCTGCAGAAGCAAAAAGTGGTGGTGGTGGAAGAAATGTTGAATAATAAATATCAGATCTTTCACTGTCTCGATTGCTAGACCAATAAAAGAAACCATCTGACATGGTAAAATAGGCATCAAACTTAGGAGAGTTAATAAGTGGGCCTATATTTTTAGGCGTTGACCAATCTGTCCAAGATTCGGAATTTCTAACAGCGTAAAAAATATCCGCATCCCCTTCACCATCTCTTCCATTGGTTGAAAAATAGAGGGTGTCATTGTTTTCTGATAAAAATGGAGAAATCTCAAAACCTGTAGAATTTATAGTTGTACCTAAACTTAGTGGCTCAGACCATTTTTCGTCATTTTTAAGACTCACATAAAGGTCCTCTTGTCCAAGAGAATTTGGGCCGACATAGGAGATAAGAATAACGTTCCCTTGCTTATTGACATGAAAGCCATAGAAATCGCCCTCAATATCAAGTCCTGGTATAGATATTTCTTTAGGAGAACCCCATGCATTTCCTTTTTTCTTCGCATAAGACAATCCCTTTTTCATGTCTTTTTTTCCGTCATAAGAGTTGATTAAATAGACAATGGTCTCATCACTATTAAATCCGACAATTGAATTGTTATATTTATTATTCAAACTCTTATAATCTTCTCCTTTTGAATAGTTTTTTTCACCATTCCATTCGCTAAGCCAAATATCTTGGTCGTTTATCCCTCCTATTGATTGAGGATCATTTACTCTCGTATAATAGAGCGTTGAGCTTTCCTTAGAAAAGACAGGTGAAATCTCCTCTGCTATTGAATTCACCTCTCCACCTAAACGATGAGGCTCTTCTATATCACTATATTGTGCTGCTGCACTGAATCCTATTAAAAGGAAACTAACTAAAGAATTTAATCGCATAACTTTCATATTATTATCTACCCAACATTAAGCCTAAAGTCAACTCATGACCTCCGGAAGAAAAATTATTAAATCGAGACAACGAGTAATCATAAGAATATCCAACTTTAAATCGTTCACTGATATTCATTCCCGCCATAACGATTAAAGCGTCTGTATGTCGATAACCCATCGTCAACCAAAGCCATTTCTTATATTCGAATTGTACATTTCCGTCAATAGACATTGGTGCAGGACTCATGTATTTCAATAAAAAACTAGGTGTTATTGTAAGGTTATCACCCGCCGGGATTTGATATCCACCAATTAATGCAAAATGTATTTGAGGGTTAAAATTAGCAGTCCCTTGACCAAATTGCACCAAATCTCTTGTTAATTGCTCGGCTGAAAGACCAATAAAGAGTTTTTTCGAATACATATATAAACCCGCCCCCATATCCATCAAATACTTATTTGATTGGTCTTGTATAAAATTATCATAGGTGTTGTCAACATATGGGTTTGTACCTGGAGCCATAATGTTAAGGACTTGCGCTTGATCAGCAAAAAAGGTGTTATTAGAAAGACCTGCCTTTAAGCCAAATGACAGATTTAACTTTTTAGTCATAGGGACATGAATTGCGTATGTTCCTGAAAAAGACATTTTGCGAAATGCGCCATATTGATCTGCTAATAATTGACCTCCGATTGTATGCTTTAACTTACCCGTTTTAATTTCCGGATTCTCTACTATTCCACTACTGGTTCGAATACCTGGATTGTAAAATTTTGGTTTAAAGCGAATTGGGACAGAAAATGCCAAATAGGATGTCTTTGGAGCATCCTGAACGCCCATCCATTGCCATCTTCCTGACATGGTTATATCTACAAAGTCATAAACCCCAGCTGCTGCGGGATTAACCATGAACTGATTGCGTTGATATTGTGAATACTGGGGAGTTTGCTGACCAAAAACAAATGAGGTCGCAAATATTATTATAATAAAAGTTAAGTTTTTCATAGTCAGTTATTTTACAATAGTAATAATTCCGTTTGAATTGGTTGTTGTATTATCGTTGTATTCAATGATATAGTAGTAAGAAGCCACGGGAAGAGC
>TARA_B110000305_G_scaffold125914_1_pt1 | contig 28979 bp, 19 predicted proteins | sample TARA_B110000305 | Tara Oceans TARA_B110000305 (sample SAMEA4397930) | marine metagenome | biome: Polar Biome; feature: [SRF] surface water layer (ENVO:00010504); material: water (ENVO:00002006), including particulate matter (ENVO:01000060) such as... | depth 5 m | reverse complement strand
AAGTTTTCTAAAGCTTTTTTTGCTTTTTTAGCTCTTGATGCACCTGATACAGCTTGAGCTGCTCCTGCTGCTGCTGATACACCTAATCCTATTGCTAATGCTGTTGCTGTCGCTAATGCCATACCTTTATCATTTCAGTTACTTTTTTATCTGACATAACATACCCTGAATCTAAGTATTTGCTGGTCAGACTATCGTTTTTTAATATTACGTGTGCATATTTACACCCGTTTTTCTTTGCTAATTCAACAATTGCGTCTAAGAGCAGCTGTATAGCGTCCGATCTATCTTTCTCTTTATAGTCCTTGTTGGACACTACAAACTCTGTAAGACCTACTTTTGAGTTTGTTATATAAAGAAATCCAGCACAAATGTCTTGATCGCCCTTAGAAACCATTAAGCCTCCTGTTCCATTTTCTGGTAAAAAATCTCTAGGCATAGCTTCCCATCCCCAATCTTTCCACCAGTGTACAAGAGTGTCTTCGTAGTCTCTTTCTACTAGCTTTCTTATATTGAATTCCATTAACGCAAAGATACTAATTTATAGACTACGGTATCTAGAGCGTACTGCATCAATAACGTATGTAGAGATTAAGTATTTTTTATTGGGATCTAAGTCTTGTATTTGCCACTCCGCATTTCCGCATTTATCATGCATCCATAAAAAAGAAGATTTTGTGTATACTTCAGACATCTTTTCAAATGTTTCTAAAGCTTCTTCTTTGTTTGTTCTATATTTATCCCATTCTGGATGATCTTTTTTAATAGGCCACACATCACATATTGGTCCTCCATGCAGGCATCTATCCCAGTAAGAAGCAACTCCAACGTGACTTTCGTATAAATACAGTAAATTTAAAGTCATGTTAAAAGTCTTTTGTATATCTCCTAAATTCTTTTTAATAACTTCCAGCGTAAGTCTTTGCCAAGAGAATTCATCTCCTATGTACACCGCATCAACTCTAGACGTAAATCTTTTATCGTGCAGCATCTCTCCGATCATAAAATGTTCTGGCTCAAAATTTACCAAACAATCATTTCTAGGAAAAATAGGTATGTGATCATATCCCCGAACCTCTCTATGTCTTCCAGGAATACAGTCATCTGGACCCAGCTTATTATAATGACAGGTATGTGGATCATATGAGGAACAAAAAGAATTAGTAAGCTCTTCTGCTGAGGGTATTGATCTAAATGATATGTCATCTGTATCAACATAAGTACCTCCGTATTTATATAGCATTAAAAGCCTAAAGAGATCTGATCGTTCTCTTGGGTGAGCTGCGTTATAGGTGTTTTTAATTGTGTCTATATTATCCAAAGTTTCTATAGGACTATATATACTATTATCCCATTTAACAACCTCTATATCGTATTTCTCATGAAACATGTTTTGTTCAATCGAATTTGTTATTAGATATATAGGTCTATCTCTATTAAAAAACCTAGAAGAATACAATGCATCATCTAATATTTTTTTTCTTTCAGAAGATATTGGACCATCCCAATAGTATAGTATGTTTTTATTGTTTTTTGATATCATATTTACTTTTATACGTATGTATATCTATTTGCTGAATGGGAAGAAACTCTGATTTATTTGATGTTACAGATACTTTGTCTGTATATAAAAATACATTTCCAATAGTCCATCCATTTCCTTTTACGTTACTTATTAAGTAATCATCGCCACAAGCAATTCTAAGGTCATCAGGTATTTTAATCCAGTTAGATTTTTTTATAAAGAAAAGACAGCCCCATCCCCAATTTCTTTTAGTTCCATCTTCCTCGTTTTTGATTATTTGGTAACTTCCATCACCAATTACATTTGGGTAATAATTTGCAGTATTCATACCTATAACACCTTTGTCAAGATGTTCTTCTACAAAGTCTAAAACATCTATATTATCAAACAATATATCATCATTAGCTATACATATGTTTTCGTTTTTTGCTTTTTCTACACCTAAGTTCCAGGCAGGATTTACAAATATATTTTCTTTTTGTTCTAGTATAATTATCTTAGACGAGTTAACTCTTAATATTCTTTCTTTAGGGTTGTTGTCTATTATTATAATTTCACCAACACGGTCATCTTCTATCATGCAACTAAGCATGTAGTTTATTCTTTTTGAAGCCCACATTGTGGGTATAATAACACTAAAAGGCTGCTTTGTCATCTTTGTCTTTTATTTGTTCGTAATAGTTAGAAATAAATTTAGGCTGTAACATATACACACCTGATTCTTTTATTTGGCTGTCAACCGTGTTAAACATTTCTTCTTGCTCAAGGTTTCCCATTAGTGATATATTGTAAGTGTTCATTCCCCATCTATATATCATAGACATCTCTGGGTATTCGTGTATCTTCCCGTTGTGAGAAGAATTTAACCAAATATCTTCACCAAAAGATTTGTCGATCCATTCTATTCTAGAGATATAATCTTTTGTATATATATTGCCATTGTTTACAGAGCTTTTTCTATCATAATACTCGTTGTCTCTAAAAAGATAATGTCCTTGGGATCTATAAATATCAAACCCAGGATTTTCTTTTATTGCTTTTTTAGCATCTCTTAAGCTAAATTCGCTAAGTAAGTCATCATCGTCTAGCCTAAACATGTAATTGTTTTTTGCTAATGAAAAAGCAAAGTTTAGTTTTGATAATATAGAAGGGAATCTTTCTGGGTGATTAACCACTTTAATTCTAGCATCTACGTGTCCTATAAGATATTTAACATCAACAGCATCATTGACTATAATCATTTCACTGTCAGGATCATTTTGTCTTAAAAAAGATTCTATAGCCTCTTCTAATATATGGTGTCTTTTGTACGTTAAAGTTATTACTGATATCATGTATTTTGTTTTCCTGTAGTTAGGTTTACATATTCGTTATTATCTGGGTTCCATACCTGAACAATATTTTCTTCTACCACCTCTTGTTTTACAATATTTAAAGTTAAGGCTTCTTTTACAATTTCATAATATTTATGTCCACAACTTGTTTTTTCATAATCATGATTCAAAGGAGGAAACTTTTTCATATACAGTGCCTTAAAAAACTGATTATTGTTTTCAGACACAACTCCTGCATTGTGAAATATTGCATTTTTATCCCATTGTTCTACACCTGAAGTTGACCATGAAAAGTCTAACTCTGGTATTACCATGGTCTGGTTACCCCTTTTCCATAAATTCCATAATACAGCCCACATGTCTGAGCACCAGATCTGTATCTCGTGGTAATTAGGATCCTCTTCTTTCTTTTTATTATTGTATTGAGTGATGTCTTTAAAAAGTCTATTACAGTCTCTTTCCACATCTCTCCAATAGAACTTATCTATATTTTTAATCATGTACTGGGCACCTCCAGAATGATGTTGATTCTTTTTTACTGTCTCTTCATCTATGGCTATTATTGTTAGCATCTTTTCTAGCACGTCTTGTCCCTTGCTAACTATATAATCATATCCAATATAGGATATTGTATCAGATAAATAGCAGATTTCATCTCTAGTAAGCTTTTCTGTAGGTAAAGGTTTTGTAAGTGCTATATCACAATCATGATAAAAAACATGGCTTTTGTACAAGTCACTGTACTTGTCAAAATGTTTTTGTAATATATGAGGTCTTATGCTTGATATGTAGTCTCTTTCTTTCCTAGTATCTTCATAGTATTCAAAGATAGCTTCAGGATATTTTAAAGACATTTTATCAAAATGATCGTCTACTTCTCCATGTATAGCGCATACTATATGGACATCTTGAAGGTTAACGTTTTGTTTTTTAAATGAATGTAACATAGCATCAACTTGCCATGCATAATATTTTGTTGCAGGTTGAGCACAAACGTATTTCATATTGTATTTTTATGGATAGCTCTTAGAAACTTCAGAGTTTACTGCAAAGATTTCTATAGGCGTAGTGCTATCGTTAATTAATTTGATTTCTGCGTAGTAACCTTTTAATCCAAAGCTTTCGGCAATAGGATTTTTGGCAGTAAACATAAAGTCTCCTGCACTTGGAACAATTTGAGATCCACCTACAATAGTAAGAGATTGATCTGTTCTAGATGAAACATTTCCTATGAATTGATATGAACCTGCGGAGGCTTTAAATAAAGCGTCTCCAGAAGATATACCTCCAGGAACAAGATTAAATGTGTAAGTTAAGTTATTTAAAAGAACTAGATTTCCAATACCTTGTACTGATAGTAACTCTGGTTTAGTTGCATCTGTTTTATCACGTCTTATATAGGAGAAATAAAGTCCTTCTTTTCTCTTAAAAGATTCTTTACTTACGTGACCTCTATCTAAATCTGTTAATATAGTAACGTCCCAGTTACCGCTATTCCCTTCTATTTCAATAGTTTTGAATATCTTTACTTCTGACGGTGCTGAATTTGAAACAAACTTAACTTCCGTGCTATAGTCTTGTCCATAAAAAGAATTTCTTTGATCTTCATTTGCATGATGCTTCCATATTTGACCTTCTTTAAAACTATAAAAGTCGCTGTTCATGTTTATCATGTTTTCAGGAATATAAGAATAGAAAGTTGTCCACCCTTTATTATATTCAGAAAAAGCTAAAGTACTTTCCTCCCCAGTTCCTTTTATAGGATTAACATACTGATCTAGAATATTGTCTGGTTCTATTGGTAAAGTAAAAACACCATTTGGTGTTGTGTTAACAGGGCAACTGTCCGCTAAATACTTAGGGCGATAGTCTGGGTCCCCAGGAACGTTATTTTTAACTTCGTTAGTTGGTTCGCCATTAACATATTTTCTAAGGCGTTTTACCTCTGCATATCCTGATCTGTACTTCATGCTACAAAGATACTAAATTAACAGTCATTGTAATCAGGCAAATTCTTACTATGTCCAACCTCAACAACAAAACCATCTTTAACTTGCATATAATCATTGTCTGCAATGTCTGGCCAGAAACCATCATTTGGGTCAGATAGGGATGTATAATAACCTATTACATCCATCCAGTCCTCTGCCTTGTAATATCCGTCAGGGTAAGCGGTTCCATTTGAATCTGCATATAGTTTCATTCCCACCACTGTTACTTGTTTTTTACCTCTAGGAGGGAATGCTATTAATATAGTTCCATATTCTGGAGGGTTATAGTTTGAGAGTGTGGCATAATAACTATTTCTCCAGTTGTAAGAACTCGGTATTGGTATAGCATAATCAGTTACATATGTCATTTGATCGTTAAAAATTAGATTGTTAGCTTTACTAGGCACATCTTCTCTATTTAACATGTTTTTCATCAGGGTATTGCTTGATGCAGTTGTTATAGAAGAGGTACTTGAATAATAACTAAAGCCCATGCCGTAAGAGTGAGTCTGAGGACTATATAATACTTGATCATTAATGCCATAGTTTATAATTTGTCCAGATTCTGTCTCTATAACAACTGGTTCGCATATCGAATAAATCATTATATCAAACACACCGTCAAGTCTTAGTAAGTCTCCTGAAGTTCTTACGGATATAACTGTAAATGGTTTGTCTGAATAAATTTCTACTCTATTTATATACCCATCAGCTGTATTGTAATTTAAGTTTGCAGTATCATTATATTGTGGAGTAGATATTAATTCAACACTACTTCCATTTATAGCTGTAGGTGCTGACGGTGCTGGTATAACGTCTATTCCGTATGTTCTATTAATATACATCCTTGGTATTCCATCTGGCTGTTCATAGTCTTTAAGGATGTTCCAAATTGACATTCCAGTAGTTTCAACTAAATCATAATCTTTAGTAATTGTCCAAGAATCAATAATTCTAGCCATTGTTGGTGGTGAAGTGGTTATGCCATTAGAAAGATTTGTTATTCTATATCCGTCTACAGCGGCAGGCCATCCAGCATTGTTAGGATTTGACATGTCATTCAATATCATATACCAGTTTCCGTCTTGTAACCCTACTACAGTATTTGTGGTATGTGCAGCATTATCTCCTTGCACATCTGATGAATCAAATGATAAGGGTATCCAAGTTAAGAAATCACTTGTTTCTAAATAAATACCCGTTAAGGTATCTAATAAAAACTTTCCGTTGTAATCATTAACTATAACTCCTCCAAAGGATCTGATAGCAGCTTCTGCATAAAAAGAACTATCAGTGGTTGTTATTGAAGTTAAAGGAGTAAAAGTTTGTCCTCTGTCTGTTGTATAGTGCCAATCAAAACTACCATCTTGCACTATTCCTTTAAGATAATGGGCAGCAAACCTTCTAATTGAACTTGAAGTCCAAGCAAGGGTTGATTGTGGCACTTCATGAGCAGCCCAATTAAGTCCGTCTGAAATTGCAGAAGTTGGCATGATCCAATTTTTTTTAGTGGTAAAACTTGAACTGGTAGTTCGTCCTTCCATGTTCCATAAATATCCATCACTAATCTTTAGTTTTGGGCTACTCATATTATTATGTACACCTGACGGACCAAGATTACTAACTTGTGCCCATGTGTTTCCTGAATCTGTACTATGATAAAGATACCCGTTTGTACTTGAGTATATGATCATGTTAGGGTCAACCCCTGTGACATCCATCGCCCAGCCATACAAGTTTGCAGTTGGTGACGGATGTGCAAAAACTTCTGTCCAATTAACACCTAAATCTGTAGATTTATATAACTTCCAATCTTCATCAACGTTAGATATTGGTCCATTAACGCTTCCTCTAGCAAAAAGATTGTTTCCATGAACATATTCTCTGTGTGGCATATAATTTTGTATGTCTGGAGTAAAACCTACTGGAGTTTGATTTGATGAGTTTCCTAATGTTTCTACACCTGTTAACACATCATATGTGTGCCAATAAAAAGTTCCGTAGCTAGGGTCTAAAGTTAAATTATATCTTCCAACACAAAATATTTTATTTCCAAAAGCTATATGAGAACTAACGGTGTTCCAGTTATGTAAAGTTCCAAAGTTTTGACTTGTTAATCCTACTGTGGGTCCAAAAGTTTGATAGTCTCCCCATCCGCTAGGCTTTACTCCAGTATACCAGCCCTCTTGATTATTTGTCTTTATTTCCATCATGCCATGTGTAAGCCTTTCAGAACTTCCTGTTATTGGCAAAGGATTATTAGAGTATGATGTTGCTGAAGCTGCTGCATTAATACCTTGGTGTGTTAGTATCATATTCTTTCCTGTAAAAAACACGGGGGTAGGACTCTTTTCTGGATATATATAAGTATCTCCCGATGCATGTAATTTACTTATTGTTGGTATAGTATCAATTATCCAATTTAGTCCAAAATTCCAAGACACTGCATAATAAGAGTGTCCTGTAAGTATGCAAAAACCATTATCATTAACCATAAAATTAAGATTTTGGTTATGGAAGTTTGAATCAAGCATAAGCTCATACCCTGTATGTGAAAAACTGTAGAATGTTCCTGCTGGGTTTACACTTGTTTGCTCGACAATTACTGGTTTTATTTCACCACCATTTCCAGAACCTTCTTCACTTAAAAAACCTCTAAAAAGAACCCAAAAATCATTATTAACGCTTGTACTGCTGTTTGTTCTGTCATAAGCTCTAGGAAGATATATGAATATATAGTCATCTTTTAGACTAGCAAAAATTCTTCCTCTCCCTATATTTTCAAAACTGTTCCGTATGTGTGTTAAATTAGTAAAGTCATTTGCTTGGTTTGGACCATCAAAAACACATAATGACCAATTTTCTCCATCATCTACAGATTTAAATATATAATGTTGTCCTAAATAAGAAGTGGTGTTGTACGGATTATAATGTCCAAGGGCATACCATACGTGATTTTGTATAGTGCTATCATATCCAGCGTGAACAATGTCTGATATCCATGTACTCCCCATGCTTTCAGCTAACATGTTTTGCCAAGTCTCTCCAGCATCAAAAGATATTCTTCCTATACTATCATACTGTGTTTCAATTCCTCCAATACCGCTTGTTCTGTTCCAATTTGAATACAAAGAAATCCACGTATCTCCTCTTGTAATTAATCTACCATAAGGTTCAAACGCTCGATTATGAAATGTATTTCCACCAGAATTATATATTGCTCTTCCTTGGTGTACCTTAGAAAAAGAATACCCATTACTTGTAGACCAATCATATTCTTGCCCTTCAGATGAGACACTTTCAGGTTCCCATATGGCAGTAGCAGAAGCCACAAATTCACAGGGACCTGTTTTTGCTACATAAAATTTATTACTTAAATGTGTTCCTCTTCCACCATAATTTGGCTCGCACCAAGGTGCATATCTAAACCAATCTTTTGTGCTTCTTGCTCCATTGTGAAAAAGCATTGTGGCTTTATCAAAGTCAGCTGTAATAGTTATAGCTACGTTCCCCCAGTATATATCTATATATCCACTGTAATGTGTAGTTGAAATAAACATATTTTTAGTATGAGTTCCAGAAACTGATATCCCTGGACTTTGAGAGTAAAGGGTTAAGGCATCACTTTCTTGATCAACGTAATAATCATATGTTGTTTGATACATACCAACAAATAAATAAACTGCTTCGTCATTATATGTAACATGGTTTTGTGGTATTGCATAGTTTTTATATGGAGTCATCCCAGCTATTCTAGGTGATCCATTTGTTCCATTAAAAACAACATATTCAATTTCAGGTATACAAAATGATGACATTATTTTAGTTTGAAACGAAATCTTTATTTCATTTGTATTGTCTGCATACGGGTCAAGATCAGGGATGTTATAAGAAAGTGTTATTGTGACTGATTGAGTTCCGTGTACACCCTCTCCTGTTCCATAAAATTCAGCATAGTCCGTGTCGTAAGTTATAGTCATAGGATTTGATGAATCCCACTCCTGTCCGTTTATACTATCAACTATTGGGTCAGCTACAAAAAGATAACCTTGTTCAGCCTTAAAGGTGTAGGTTAAAGTTCCTGTTGAGTTTTCTCTAAAACAAATACTATGTATTGTTGTTTCTGCCATTATGATACTACTATTAAATCGTTATTATATTGTCCTTGTAAATATGCGGATCCAGGACAACTTCCAGTTGATGCAACATTTCTAAGTGTTACTGACCAGCCTCCAGGAGAAGCCCACTGATGCAAATACGCTTCAACGTTTGTAGTTGAAGATGTGCAAGTCCATCCAACAAAGTTAAATTTAGTGGTAACACTGATCCAAGTGTCTACAGCTGGATTATTAACTGATGTTAACCATTCCATAATCTCACGAAAAACTGTTGTTTTATCAGTCCCACCCTGATGTTGGTTAACAAACATTTGCACATTAGCTTGACCATTTGATGTAGCATAACCATTTTTAGATGCATAATTAGAAGCATTTGGTAAGTAGGTTATGTGGTCTGATGAAAATGTTCCTGTAGTGACATAATCTGAAAAGTAATTACCAACAAGATTATTAAACGGTTTTACGGTGGTTGTTGGAGCTATGGTTGTGGTTGTTGGTAAAAGTGTTGTTGTCGGTTGTGCGGTAGTTGAAGTTGTAGTTGGTGCTAAAGTAGTTGGAGCTATGGTTGTTGGTGTTATTGATGTTCCATTTACATAAGATAAATCCCAATCATTTGTGTAATGTAATTTTCCTGTTTCACAATCCAATCTTCCTATTACTTGTGCATCCGAATATCTAACAATCAAAATATTAACAACTTGATATACAGAACCTGTTGGAGTGTTAAGTTGTAATACTGCAAAATAATTATCTAAATTAAGAATATTAAAAGAATCTCCTCCTCCAGAGAAGTTAATTGCAGTAGAATTAAAACTTAATTTAGCTCCAGGTAAAGGACCAGTATAACCGTTATTTGTTCCAAAATTACCTCCAAATGTGTTATAAGCAAAAGCACCTAAACTGTGAGCAGGGTTGTTTTGGTCAGTTGGATATCCACACCACGTGTTTTTTAAATTAATTATGTCAGTTAGCGTAGGGTGTTGCTCAAAGTTTATATGTCTGTGCCATGCAAATGCACTAGTCTGTGCTGTTAATGCTTGTGTAAATAATACGGTTTGTAAACTTGTTTCTGGAGTAGCGTATATCATTTGCGCTGGACTTACATTTACATCAAAACATGCATTAGCATCAAAGTCTGGATTTAATGGATATGCATCATCAACATCAGGTGTTCCATCTCCATCGTCATCAAGATCTAAATGATCTGGTATACCATCCCCATCTGTGTCTATTAAAGTAGTTGTAGATGTTGTGGGCGCAGCTGTAGTTGTTGGTAAAAGTGTTGTTGTTGGAGGTCCTAGTGTTGTAGTTGGTGATACTGGACAGTCTACATTTACAGACCATGCAGTTCCTGCAATAGGAGCGTAAACCTCAAAATCTAAATACCTGTTTGAATTACCTTTATACCACCTAGCATTACGACTACCACTAAAGCTTACAATTGTTTCTGAAGCTAATCCTCTGCTTGAAAGTTCTGTGTCTAAACTTGATTGGTATGATGAATCCCCAATATATCCAGTGTCATAAACAACCGTTCCATTTCTTTTTACTATAAACTTATCTGGTACTGCACTAGCTGCAAATGCCATATTAACCCATCCTATATCGTAACCCAAGTCTACTCTTAATAAGGTAGGAAAAGATTGCCCATTAGTATAAGACCATGATGCTGGACAAGATTGCATTGAATATGTTAATGTTGTTGTAGGAACATTTGGATCAACAAACAAAGTAGTACTTGGATCATTACAAGATATTTTGTTTAAAACTTCCCCTGCGCTATCTAATTTAATAAGAAACTTTTCGAATTGATTAGGGCTGTTTGGGTATGTTAAATATGCAGTTATAATAAACCAAGAATATGTAGTTCCATTTTCTAATACTCCGTTAAAAACAGAATTATTCATTGACTTCACAAAATCACCTACATTAGGAAGAGATCCTGATCCTGTATGGCGCATTGGTTTTATGTAATATCCAGCTGCACAAAGACTGCTTAATGAATATTGTGTTAATCCTCCAAAAGTTACGGCACTAGCGTGTGACTCTAAAGCATACCACATAAATCCGTCAGCATCTGCGGCAAAATAAAATCTATTTGTAGTAGTTGTTGGTAAAAGTGTTGTAGTTGGTTGTAAGGTAGTAGTTGGTTGTAAGGTAGTTGTGGGTTGTATAGTGGTTGTTGGTTGTACGGTAGTAGTTGGTGCTAAAGTAGTTGTTGGTTGTACAGTAGTGGTAGGCTCCAATGTAGTAGTAGGCTGTAAAGTGGTTGTTGGTACTGATGGATCTACCGTAGTTGTTGGTGCATTTGGATCAACTGTAGTCGTGGGGGTATTTGGATCTACCGTAGTTGTTGGTGCTATAGTAGTCGTAGGAGTATTAGGATCTACTGTGGTTGTAGGAGTATTAGGATCTACTGTGGTTGTAGGAATAGTTGGGTCTACTGTAGTCGTAGGAGTATTAGGATCAACGGTTGTGGTAGGAACACTTGAATCAACTGTTGTGGTAGGAGTATTAGGATCAACGGTTGTGGTAGGAGTATTGGGGTCTACTGTAGTTGTTGGTGCTATAGTAGTTGTTGGTTCTAGTGTAGTAGTAGGCTCTAATGTTGTAGTTGGTTGTATAGTAGTAGTTGGTGGACAAGGGGAACACACCGTTGTTACATACCCACTATTATTTACTCTTACAGTATAATTAACATATCCATATCCTGAATTTATTCTTATTGGAAAATATAAATTACCTCCAAATAAAGGCTGATTATTAGATCCAATAAATAGTCTATCACCAACTCCAGGAAGTCCAGATCCACTCCAATAAACCGCAAAATAATAATTTGTAGTATCATCACACGTATCATTACAATTTAAAAACAGTGTACCGTTGCCATTATTACCTCTAGTTCCTACGTATATATATGTGGGCTGTATAGTAGTCGTAGGCTGTATAGTAGTCGTGGGCTCTACTGTTGTAGTAGGTTCTACGGTTGTAGTAGGGATAGTTGGGTCTACTGTTGTAGTAGGTTCTACGGTTGTTGTAGGCTCTAGTGTAGTAGTAGGCTCTAGTGTGGTTGTAGGTTCAACTGTTGTAGTAGGTTCTACTGTTGTAGTGGGCTGTATGGTTGTGGTTGGCTCTATAGTAGTTGTTGGCTCTATAGTAGTTGTTGGTTGTATAGTTGTAGTTGGTATTGTAGGGTCTACTGTTGTAGTAGGTACAGATGGATCAACTGTTGTAGTTGGAGTTATTAAACAACTAACATCGTATTTTAGATTATTCTGACCTCCCATATACCCATGAATATAGCATTCATATGAAACTGTTTGAAAATCACCAGAAACCGTTACGGTAACATCTCCGTAGTAATAAAAGTATGTATGTCCATCTAAGCCTGTTTTAGACCCGTAAAAAGTTCCCCCAGTATATTGTATCAAATTAGTCTTACCATGGTTTAAAATGGCTATAGGATGGGAAGAGGGTATGTTCTTCAATATATATACCCCATTATTCATTCCGTAAGAGCCAGAGTTTCCATTAAAAATATACTGCCCTGAAACTACAGTTATTTGATTTCCTGTGCTAGTATCATCTAAACAGTAGTCAGAATCTATTATAGTTGTTGTTGTTGTTGTAGGTTCTAGTGTAGTGGTAGGTTCTAATGTTGTAGTTGGTTCTAAAGTAGTAGTAGGTTCTAAAGTAGTAGTAGGCTCTACTGTTGTGGTTGGTTCCAGGGTTGTAGTAGGCTCAACGGTTGTTGTTGGTTCCAATGTAGTGGTAGGCTGTATAGTAGTAGTTGGTTCAACTGTGGTAGTTGGTTCCAATGTAGTTGTTGTTGGCTCTATCGTTGTGGTAGGCTCTAGCGTTGTAGATGTTGTAGGTGATAAAAGTGTACATCCACAAGAAAGACAGTTTGGATCGCCAACTGTGGTATTTGTAAGGCTTAAATTAAGGGTATCCCATTCAGATTTTGTTGAATTTGCCAGAGCATACAACCTCCAATTTTGAAAGTTCCCAAGGTCCCAGGCTGTTTGACCTAAATTTCCATTTGAACTCCAGGTCATGTTAACTGTGCCAGTGTACAAAGTTCTGATGATCAATTGATCGTTTGTTGTACATCTGGAAACTCTATAATATCTATAAGGATCTGAAGTAGTCGTAGATGTTGTTGGTTCAACTGTTGTAGATGTTGTTGGTTCAACTGTTGTAGTTGTAGGGACTATATCTCCACACGAAAAAACATCTGTTATAACTCCAGATGAGTCAACACCTATAATAATAGCGTCAGAAGCTGAATTGCAACTAGTTGTTAGTGCCATGTACCTAACCTGACCAAAGAATCCATGACTTACCTCAATGTTGTTTTTGTCGTATATAGTATCACCTATTTGCGGTAAAATAAACGAACCATCATAAAACCCAGTCTCAATGTTTGTCGTTAATTCTGAACATAGGTCTTCCCACTCTTCGCCAAATAATACCGTTCCTGAGTTTGTTTCGTAATAACAAATTTCTATAGGTGCTAGTGTGGTTGTAGTTGTTGTTGGTGCTACACTAGTTGAGGTTGTTGTAGGTGTTATTGTTGTGCTAGTTGAAGTTGTTGTGGGTATTGATGGATCTGATGTTGTAGTAGGTACTGAAGTACTAGTTGAGGTTGTTGTAGGTGCTGAAACACTAGTTGAAGTTGTAGTTGGTTGGTTTGTAGTTGTTGTTGTTGTACAAAAATATACCCCTATAACTACTCCACTTTGATTTATCTGTATAGCTCCCTGCTGTGAATTAAACGAATTACTATTTCCCATAGCAAACCAACAGTTTCCTCCTTGAATTATTATGGAGTTAGTTCTTCTTATAACATCCCCTATTGCTGGCAATAAATTACTTCCATTATGACAAGCAGAAAACAACATTTGAGTTGCAGCTGAACATGCTCCCGATCCCGAAGAAAAACAGTATGGAGTTGTTCCGTTTCCAGTACCAATATAAAAGTCGTTACAAACAGGAATTGTGGTTGTAGGTTGAACTGTGGTTGTGCTAGATGAAGTGCTAGTGGTTGGTACAGATGTTGTTGTAGGTACTGACGGGTCTATAGTAGTACTAGTTGTTGGGCTAGATGTTGTGCTACTTGTTGTTGTTGTTGGTAAAAGTGTTGTAGTACTTGATGTAGTAGTTGTTGGAGGTGTACATGATGCCTTTGATGATACTACACCATTAAAACCAATTTTAGCAGTATAACTTTGACTATTAGGAGTTGTTGAATTAGATATTGCATAATAGTAATTGAACCCAACAAAAACAGTTCCGTCTGGTTTGTAAACAGTATCCCCGTCTTCTGGTAGGACTCCAGCCCCATTATGACATAGCTGTTGAAGCGTGTAGTCGGTATTACCACAGGCATCAACGTTTGTAGTAAAGAACACAATATCCCCATCTTGATTTGTGGATATATAAAAAGGTTTACAAATAAACTCAGTTGTAGTGGTAGTTGGTTGATTCGGATCCCTTGTTGTTAATATAAGTAGTGTAGTACTGGAAGTAGTATCAAAAAAAAAAATCCGTAGTCGTACTCGTTGTATTTGGTTCTAATGTTGTTGATGTGGTAGGCTCTAGCGTTGTAGAGCTCGTACTCGTTGTGCTTGTGGGTGGTGCATCATCGTCATATATGATCTCACATTCAACAAGGTCTGGCCTCCATTCACTTAAGGTTTCTTGTAGAGATAATATCAATTCTCTGGTATGTGGATCATATCCACCAATTATTCTTTTAGACCCTTCAGACTTTAATCTATCTCTAAACCAGTCGTTCATTCCAAAATCAGATATTTGCTCAATGCCATCTCTAGATAGCCTACAAACAGATCCTCTTCTTTCGTCTACAAAATAAATTCTAGTACCCCACAAGACTACGCTAAATTGGCTTTTAGTAACCCCATATTCTCCTGCGTAAGCTATAACTGTTCCTAGTATATCTGAAGCAGAAGCAACGTTTCCTGATCCATCTGCATTATACAATACATTTTTATTCAGCAAAACTCTACTTACACGATTCTCTTGGAAAATTATTAAGTCAGTGTCTCTAGGAATTATTTTATTTACATCGCCATACTTATCATCTAAATCCTTGTAGTTTACTTCAGCAAGATTAAAATCATTTAATCCGTTTACTTTAGTTGATTGCTCATAGACTCCACTGTATGTTAGTGAAGATGTTCTAAAGGACTTTCTGTAATCAGATATGTCTGTTAATGGTCTGTTCTCTAAGACAAAAGAAGGTGAATTAAATAAATCTCTTATCTTAAAGCTTTCAACACAATTTCCCCATCCCCATGCGTTATGGAATGGAATAGTTATAGATGCTGCAGTTGTATTGTCTTGGTTTATGTTTCCAGAATGATATCCTTGACTTGTTATATCCCATGTAAAAGGCACTTCATAAAACAAAGAAGATGTGTCCTCTATTGGCTTTGTTTCAAAACAAAGTTCATCTTTTGAAGACCTAACTATAAATTTTGTCTTTATTGTTACTTTAGCTAAATCATCAACATAAGAGGCTTGAACTCCAATACTACGAAAGATCATATGCATAGGATCATTAACATTTCTTGTGATTGTGGTTATTCCATTTGAAAATGTACCACGCTCAAAAAATATTCTTCTCTCAGCAAAATCAGAATTAAATATTGATTTAGTTCCTGTTGATTCATGGAACCACTCTTCTATGTTTTGAAAGCTACCGTCTGATGTAAATTGATATGTCCAAAATTGAACTTCATCATCCCATTCATCATATTCTATATTTATTATAGTTCCAGGCCTAATTTGTTCTTTAGCTTTAGGTAATCCTTCAATAGTAGCATATGCATATGAAGCTGGGGAGTAATGAGGATTTTCTGGTTTTAGATTTAATGTCCACTTATCATTTAAGTCATGTGTTGACGCAAGAGCAAAATTTACTTCCACTCCATCAACTAGCAGTTGAGGTGTACTTGGTGTTATAACAACTCCATTTGCTGATTGTCCAGGAGTAGTTCCGTCATCCCTGTAATCTATATTCCAAGAAAAAGTATCAAAAGTATTAATTCCGTCTCCAACTCCATCTATTTCTATTACAATTCTAGCATAATAATCAGTATTACTATATGTACCACTAATAGCTAAATCATTTACATTAGAGGTTGTTCCGTAATAAAAAGGACCCTCTATTGATGAAGGGTTTGTTGATGGGGTGCTGTATCCTGGTAATGGATTAGATCTATTATCTCTACTTGCATCATGATCTTCTCTTTCGTAAGTATCATAATCTTCTACATTCATTCTAAACCCAACAGGTTTAATAACCATATAGGTTCCGTTGATCTGACCTATGGCTGGATCTCCAGATTCAGGATAATCACTGTCCTCTAAAAAGTTTATTTCTTTTTTTACTACATCTAAAACTTTTGTTTCTACTATGTTTGACTTTTTACCTGTAGTATCTGATTTTACTATAATAAAATCTCCAGGCTTTACCTTATCTATATCAGAAGTGTTTAATAAGATATATACTTGACCAGTCTGTACATCACTATAAAACACAGATGGTAATATTGTTTGATAATTTGTTTTGTTTTGTTTTACAAAAATCCTAAAATGACTTGCAAATTTAGGGGGTAAGTGGTTAATTGATAAAGACAGGTCTGTGCTTTTATTAGATTCTGCTCCAGGAACAAAAACCGTATTATTATCTCCAATAAGAACAGTTGTTGATCTTCCAAAGTCATCTAAATATACTAATCCTAACTCATAATCTCTATTTGTTTTAACAGTGTTATATGAGTTTCCAATGTTTGAGTCTGGTATTACAGTAGAAGTATATGAAGCATTAACATCTAAGGTTACTTCAGATCCATTACAATCTTTAAGATCAAAATTTTCAGTGTAGTTACCATAAACAAGTCTATTTCCTATTAGGTTTTGAGTTCTTGCTGTTAGCGGAACATTATCATAATATCTTCTTAGCTCTCTTGGATCAAGAACGCCATATATTTTACTGTTGTCAAAAGTAATTGATTGGTTAGTATTGTCTGCCCATCCTTTCTTGCTTTTCTTAAAGTTATCTATAACATATAACGTCTCGTCTCCAGCAACCTTAAAGATAACCTGTACACTTTCTATTTTATCATCTCCTACATTAAAACCTACAACAGCTTGATTTATTTGATTTAACATCGACTCGTTAGAAGCTATGCTATAGTCAAAGTTAAAGTTATATGGGTTAAATGCTACCTGACTAAAAGGAGAAAGAGGAGTAAGTTCACCTAATTTGTACTTATATCTGTAAGCAAAATATACAAACTTCTCTTTTAAGTTGTTTTCGTAGCCAGATGATGTACTTTGAAGTGTTAGTGTGGGGGGGTATACTGGTGGCTTTACTATTACGGTAATGTCAGATTTTACAAAATTATTTGCTCCCCAAGTTTTAGCAGTATTTACTTCTATTCTTTTTGGATCTGTTATTCCATCAGTAAAAAACAATAATATATTTCCATTATCGTTGTCATATATAGTATTAGCCTCTATGTAATTAGACTTAGAAAAGCTTAATATGTTTAGATTTCCACTTCGTGTGTCTTTTAAAACTATTGTTGCTAATTTATTATCTTTATCGTACTCAGCAATATAAGATCCATCATCAGATTTAACAAACCAGAATATCTTATTAAGAGAATCATCGGCTATTGAGCCTAGTGTAACTGGGTTTTCACCAAAATCTAAATCAACAGAAGTGGTTAGTGCCTGGTTAGAAATTACATTCTCCATTGCACCCATACCAGCTCCAGCCGAAGTTAATACACTTGCATTTAAAGCATCCCGATACTCTCCTTGCTGGACTAGACGCTCATCTGCGTCTTTATTCATTTTACCAGCCTGAAATATATTTTTAGATTTTGCCATTATTTAATCCACTTATTGCGACCCTTCATTATTTGAACTAAGTCAAAAGGATGTATATTCATCATTCTAACCTTCATGTTTTTAAGAGCAGCAAACGCTTGGTTCTTAAATCTTCTTACTATATATTCCTGTACTCCAAATTTATAACTTACTATCTGATGAGCAATGTATTTGTATAGATAATCTTCTGCAAGCTTATTAACAGTTAAGTCGGCCTCTTCTAAGTAAGAAACACCATCTGTAATATATTCTATTACAATAAACTTGCTTTTTACTTCAGAACTAAACCTAATTATTCCAAGCTTTTTGTCAATAACATACATGCCATTTATATTAGCTTTAGATGTGTCCATTCCAAATCTTCCCCCTACATTGTCTGAAGTTAAGTTGTCTTGATTTTCACTTGTATCTGATACGGTATTGTTTCTTTCTGTAATTTTTAGATCCATATATGGAGTAGCTTCAGAGGCTTCTCCAGCACTGTTAAATAAAATAGTATAATCTTCGTCTTGTAAGTAAGATTTAGCTATAACAGTTGTATCATCAACCATCATTGGATGTAATTTTCCGCTTTGTCCTACCCAAGATATTCTAACCGCCTTAATAAAATCCTTTGGCAATGTAAGTGTTAAGTCTCCTGGAAGCTCTAGCTCTAAAGATTTAACCTCTTTTAAGGCATCATAGTGTAATTCTTGTAAACCTCTTTTTGCGTGAAATATAACATCATATCTTTTTACGTTAGTTAAAGCTTTATCATCTCCTACATAAAAAGCATAGAAGTTGTTTATGACATCTTTAAGACTCACATATTGATTATCACCCCATTTAGAGCTGTTTGAATAGTATTCTTGATCAGTTAGTGCCATAGGTTACATATTTTCTTTCTGAGTCTCTTGTTGATCAAGACCTTGAGCAAGTTGAGTAATCTCTGTTTCACGTATTGTAACTCCAGCAAGTTTTAATATTTCCACAACTAACTTTGCTTCAGCTTCTACAGGAAGCTCAAAGTCTTGGTAATCTAATGCTGAACTAGTAAATACTGGTTCTTCTATTGTTCCAAAGTCGGTAGACATTGTCCACTTAGGTGTTCTTAATTTTCTCACATACACAACATCAATATTACTTGTTATTGTATTAGGTTTAACTGATATAAAGTCATCTACATCTATATAAACAGGGAAGTTTTCTGATGGACCAGTTAGATTTGAATTAAGTAAAAACAATTCGTTTCTTTTTTCTAGTTCTTCTACTTCTGCATTATTATATCTAACAGAGACTAAATGGTATAGATCTAATGGTTTAGAATATTTTTGGTTAGCTTGAGTTACCGAAGTTTTTTTAACAAATCTTTCTATGGTTTTTCTAAGCATATTTTCTTTGTCACCATATACATCACTACTACGTCTATTGTTAGTTAAGGCAACTAGTCTGTTGTATTCAGCAAAATATCGAGTAAACAAGGTCTCTTGCGCATGCTTTGCGTATAGATTAAATTGACCTGGAGTTAGGAACCCTCTATTTTCTTTGTTCAATACTGTCAGTACAGTTTGTCTTACGTGATTGATCATCTTAAAATTCTTTATACAAAAGTACAAAAAAAGGGAAGGCACATTTTAGCACCTCCCCTTATTGTCAGATATATTTAGTATTGCTACAGCTTATTCTGTATGCCTTGAAGTACATCATTTCCTTCATCTGTCTTAAAGAATGAGGCAAGAGCTGAGTACACATTTTCCCCAAAAGGAACTGTTATAATCTTTTCTTTAGCCTTGTCATTCCAATACACGGTTCTGTTGTCACCAGAAATAGAAATCACTCCAAACTCTTGAGCTCTAATAGCTAAGTTTCTTAACTTTAGATTATCATCATTAGCCAAAGACATAAATTCCTGTGGGTTGCTTTTAGCAAACAGTAACATGTCTCTTTTAATTTCACTAGAGGTCATTGTTGCTGCTCTAGACTTTAATTTAGCCCTAGCAATTGCCTCTAAGTCATGTATTTCCATATCCCTAACCATATTTAAGGCATCAAGAGTTTCAAATTCTCCCTCTAAGTCAACAGAAGCGTCTTTCTCTGGGTCAAATTCAATGTACGTCTTATTGTTTTCAGGATGAAATACACTTAAGAATTTTTGTAATATAACATTTTCTTTTGGCACGTTTAGTTTGCCATCGTTAAATGTAACTCTTCCTATAATAACATCTCCAGATTGCTCGTCCATAAATACAGACTGCTGGTTTGTTGCATACCTTAAGGGACGTTGAGTTTTTCCATCAAAGTATTGAAGAGGATGGTTTCTAGAATGTTTTGAGTTAATAGTATATGACACTGGTGTGCCATTAGTTTTTAATAGATATAATCTATCCTTGTAATCCCAAGCGGGAATTGGTTTTTTCTTTGTCATTTTAATATTATTAAATTAGATTAAAAAGTAAGAGTTACCCCCGTTGTTATAACGAGGGCAATTCCTACAATAAATATTACTTCATCAAGATAAAGTTATTTGCGGCATGTACGCAAAGAGCTCTTTCACTTAAGAAGTGTACTTGCATTGCATCTAGATCACTAGAAGAAGCTCCTCCAGCAGATCCAGTTACCCAAGATTTATACTTACGATCTTCTACTTCGTTCTTACGATATCTCACGTTTAAGAAAGGAAGTGTCGTGTTACTACCCATTACTTGGTCGTAGATAGAAGTTGTACCTGCTGGCACAATAACTCCATCAATAGAACCAACTAATCCGCCAGTTACAGGATCATTTAAGTATTTCCAGTCTGTTTTGTAGAAGTCATATCCTAAATTGAATCCTTTAAATCCAAGGTTTAGAGCCATATCTTCTTCGTTATCAAACAAACCATAAGACGCTGTAGATGCACCACTATTATTCTGAGCAGCTAATACATTGTCAATCTCAAAAGATTTAGTACGATTCACAAACATTACGTTTTCTTGAATTGCACCTTCTTTATCTAGAATTTTAATAAGCTCTTCAATGTCACCACGAGTGTCAATTGATCCAGCTGAAATGTTTCCACGGTTTTCTAGTTCATAAAATAAACCTTTTGTACCGTTGTATCCAGCAGCATCAGCACCTGAAGATGTAGCAGCAGGTCGTCCTTCGATCAATGAAAGCTCTAAATAGTCTTCATAACGTAGACGTGTTTCACTTTCAGATTTCAAATACCATAAGTATCCAGAAGTCTGCTCGTCAGAATATTCAATCCACCCGATCTGAGCCATGTCAGAACCGTTTACTTCATACTTATCTTTAATGATAATTGGAGTAGTAGATAGAATGTCTTTAGGAGCTTCTAATGAGCCACTCATTCCGTTTGTTCCTTTTTTAAATTCAGAACCGTATGCAAATACTTTTAATCCAGTTGTATCTACGGCAGCTGCAATAGCTGCATTTTCGTAAGATGCTACTTTAAAAGTGTCAGCAGTTAAGTCAGAGTCATCTAAGACAATTGCTTTTTCAGTAGTACCGTCACCGTCAATGATAATTACAGTCTGTCCAGCACGGAATGGGTGTGCGGTAGAAGTAACTACATCAGCTGTTCTGGTAGCACCAGTTACTGCTAAATGCAAGCGTCCTTGTTCTGCCCACTGAATAACATCAGAAGCAAAAGGCATCTCTGCGCCTACTTGGCGTAGAAAAGAAGAAATTGATCGGTTACCATACTTAGCAAATTCTTTTTCATAAATTTCAGGCAAATATTGAGAAGTAAACTCAACGTTTGATCCTAGGTAATTAGTCGACAGTGTCGACTTTGTGGGAGCTGGAGTTAATGATCCAGCTACACCAGTAAATGTTAAAGCCATTTTTAATTGTTTTTAAGGTTCTTATTTCTTGTTAAATTTAAGACCACTTGAAAAACTTGACTCACTTGATAAGACCTTAAAATTAGATCCTTTAGTTTCCATGTCTTGATTTTCCCTTACAGACATATCTATATTTTTAGTTTCCTTCACTATTCCTTTGGTCGCATCCGATAACCCTTGTTGATATGCTAATTTAGCTATCAGGTCTGGATTGTTCATTGCAAACGCTGCTTTATGGAATTTCATGCCGTCCCCTAATGCACCCGTTTCCTTGTCTGTAAAAGATCCCAACATGTCGTTTATATCAGATTGTGAGCTTTTAATACCATTTACATCAGCTATTTTAAATAAAAGTCTTTTATCGCCAACGTTGAATTCAAAACCTTTGAAATTCTGGCTAAAAACTTGTTCTGTTTTCTCACGGAAAACTTTAGAATAGTCATCTTGTAATTGTTTTTGTTTTTCTGTACTCTCGTTATATTCAGTATAGAAGCTAATAGCATCCTGAACGTCTTTTGATAATGGAGTTCCATCACTTGACTCAAGGGGAACTTTGTATTTACCAGAAATATCATTCAATAGCTGTTTTGCTTTGTACACTTCTTCTTTAAAAGCTATCTTCTTAGACCTAATCTCTTTTTCGTCATCAATTGACTCATCGAAATTAAATTTTTCTGAAATTAGATAGCTTATATCGTCAATAGATAAATGTGGTTTAGTTTCCTTATAGTATTCTAAAAGAGATTCCTGATCAGAAAGAGATCCAATGTCTCTTTGTGCTTTTAGAAAGTCTTGTAGTCCTCTACCCGTATCTTTTTGATACTCAAGAAACTTCTTCACATCATCTGTCAACTCTATGTTTTCAGATTGTTCGTTATTTGAAAGAACATCTTTTATCGAAGACCCCTGCGCATTATACCTTTCTTTAAGTATATTGAACAGTTCGTCTTCAGTAAGTTCTGGATTGCTTTTAGCAACCTCATCAATAACCTCCGATACTTCTACCGTAGGCTCTATATTTTTTTCTTCAGCTTCTAAGCTTTCTGCAACTGTTGCTACTTCTAACTCTTCTTGTACTGTGGCTTCGCTTTGCTCTTCGGCTTTGTTTTGCTCACCTTTTTCTTCTTGCTGTAATTCATTTTCTTTATTTTCGGTCTTACTAACTTCTTCACTTGCGATAACAGCATCACCATTATCATCTAAAGGAGTAAGTTTAAAGTCTACTTCTTCTGCCATTTCTTTTTATTTAATTATATTAATATATATGCAAAGGTACTAAGTATTATACCTCCATCATCCCTTGTGTTCCAGACCCTAACGAGTCTTGACCATTGAAATCTATTGGATCTAAATCCTGCTGTCTTTGTTTTATAAGCTTTGATTGCTGTGTAGCTTGCTTGTCTGTACGAGAGTCTTTTCTATCCTCTTTATACTTCTCTTTTGTTATTTGATCTTTAAGGTCAGAACCTCCTTGAGAATTATTTAATTCAGCTTGTTTCTCTAATAACATGATTTTGTATTGAACTTCTTTTTCCATTTTAGCTAAATCATATTCATTTCTTAGCTTTAACAATTCCCCTTCCATTTGCAATTCAGCCATTTTTCCTTCTTGCTTCTTAGCTTCTGTAGCCATTTGAGCTTGTTGATTAGCTTGAGCTTGAACTTGCATGTTCTCTTGTTGCTTTTTCTGATCCAACTTTTCTTTTCTTCTTTTTCTAACTTTAAGAATTTGAGAAGCTATTTTAACGTTTTTAATGTTTCTTACATCAATAACATCATCTATGTCTATTTTGCCCGTACTTAAGGCTGCTTGTATATTTTGTTCTAATACTTGTTTTTCTTCCTCATCTGGATGTAGTTCAATAAATATTCCAAAATCATGTAAATGAAGATCTTTAATTTCTTGCATTAATTGAACGCTAGATTTTCCTACTGCTCTTATAAAGTCATCTCTAAAGTCAGAATATTCTAAAACATCTGATATTCTATATGCAACACACTCGGCTATTCTTTGAGTAGTGTATAAACCAGATCTCAACACGTGTCTTGTAGCTGTGTTTGAATTTAATGCGGCTAACTTTTGAACTCCTACTAAGGCATTTGCATCAGGAGTTGATCCGTCTCTAGACTCATTAAGTCCAGTCACAGACCTTATCATCTCTAAGTTATAATTATACACATTAATCATAGAGGATATCTTGCCATTGGCACCGCTAGAAGTTAGTTCTTGTACTGGTGTTTTCCCGTGGTTATATTCTCCGTCTTCATTCAAACTTCTTCCTAATACAGAGCCTGTTTGAAAGAATAAGTTTAATGCCTCTTGTGGCGTATATGTAGCACCATTTCCTAAGTTTATAGAAGACAGTCCATCTATATCGATAAACACACCATCTGGAATAAGCTTAGACGTTATTTGTTGTAGTTTTAAATGTGTTAACTGTATTTGATCCGCAAACGGAATCATTCTTTTAACAAGTGAATCAACTTGTCCTCTGTACATTTTTGGCGCACTTACAACGTAAGGAGCATATACCTTTTGTACTGATGACTTTGGTCGCACCATGTTCTTCATTAGTTCCCACTTCAGTATGTGCTGTGTGTTTAGAACAAGTACACCTTCGTACCATACATCTATTTTTTTAGAAAGTTTTTCGAATCTCGCTTGTTCTGTTTTTGGTGGATTAAAACTATCGTCTTTTTTTAGAACTTTATCTATCCCGTAGGCGTTCTTTTTTTTCTTGTAGACAATTGTTTTATCCGTCTTGTAACAAAAGTATAATAATGTTACTGTGCTTTTATCAAAGCTGTCTGAGTTAGAAGTGTTTTTTATTCCAGGATATGAGTCTGCTTTAGACGATTTCTTGGCAATTTCTTCTAATTGTTCTTGTGATAGTGTTTTGTCTATCTTTTTTAATTCAGTTATGTTAACGTTTTTAACTTCTCCAAAATAATAACAATCGTTAAACTTTGGATCTTCAGTAGGACTCCATATAAGGTTTTGTGGATCAACGTATTCTAATTTAATTCCATCATGTAAATTAAAACTATGTTTAGCTGCCGAAATACCCAATATAGTGGCATCAGTATCTAATCTAGTTTTTATGAAATCAAAGCTATTTTGTTTTAAAACAGTATCTATAGATTTTTCCTTAGCAATTTCTATATCATCTTTGTATTCGGTAAGCATGTGTAAATCAAGCTCATCATCAGATTCAGGTAAATTGTCTACGTTTCCACTAAACATTTCTGTACCCAAGGTCTCCTCCATTTCCATGTAGGATTCTTTGTTTGACATTTCTGTGGCAATTCTGTTTTTATAAACTGCTTTTTTGTTAGAAGATACGGGATCTACCGCTTCAGCTCTAACATCATATAGTCTATCAGACATTCCATTAACTACTATATCAACAAACTTTGGAATTATTGGAATAGGAGTCCAATCCAGGTTCATGTAAGAAATGTCTCCATTTACAGATAATTCGTCTTTATATTTTTTTACAGACTGCTCTCCCATAGCATATTGCCTGAGTCTGTGGTATCCATCACGGTTGTTTACAAACCTAGAAGTACCTGAGCTTTTCCTAAACCACTCCTCTTCAATAGCTTTTCCAACTCGTAAACCAAAATCTTTTGTGCCCTTCTCGGAATCAGAGACTAAAGGGTCGGGTATACCTACTGCCATTCGGTGTTTAGTTCCGTTCATATTCTATCTAATTGTACTGATTCGACCTTTATTGTCGTACTTCGCAAAGGTAATGTTTATTTCGTTGTTGTTTTTTGGTGGTTTATTTACATACTTCTGGTTAGCCATTATAGCAAGACCAGAACTTACTGTTGCATCAAACTTTGTTCTTTTAGTTATATCATAATTAGCCCAGTCTAATAGGGTTCTATTAAAATACATTTTTCCCATATGATCCTCCGTCAATCCAACGAATTCATTAATGTAGGATTCTATAGCCTCAGCATGTATTGATATGACAGAAGGAGAAGATGGTACACCCCCTAATTCTTTTTCTGATTTAGATAAATCCATTCTATGCTTGTCTGGTCTAGATATAGAAAACTTGCGATATCCCCTAGATTTTAGATAGTAAAGAAGTCTAGGTTTGTTATTTTCCACAAGTATAGGCATCCCATAAAAAACCAAGCTCATAAGTACGTTCTCATAGAAGATCTCTGCCGTTTGTGGCCTTGATATATATTCAAGAAAGAAAATGTCTGAGGGGGCCTCTAAATTCATTTTAGTGAGTCCGTGAAGTGCTCCTTTAGATCCTCCTCCACCAACAACTCCAGATATATCATATGAGTCACATCCAAAAGATCCAAGATGTTCATTTCCTGGGTATTTGATGCCATTCTTTACTGTAACATTATTTCTTAAGTAACCATCAGGTATCCATGACACATAAAAGCTTCCGTGCTTGTCTGGAGTCCATATTACTTCACTATCTCTTATTCCGTTTTTCCACGAAAAGTTTCCTTTTGAAATTATCCTTTGACCGTCTAGCGTGTCGTTATAATCTATTTGCTCATAAATCCTGGTTAGATTAAATAAGCTGTTTTGTGATTCATCTCTAAATGCGTGACTTTCTGTTCTAGGAAATTGCCTGTAATATTCATTTAATGCGTCTGGATCATTCTTTAGTGAATCTACCTCGTTTTGCCAGTATTCTAATACGCCTTGATATATAGAGTCTCCATAAGAATCCTCTACGGCATTCTCAGGAGTATTAAAAACTGGGTGTCCATGCTTATCTATAAAGCCTTCCATATTCCATTCCATTGGAATAAAAAGATTATACATACCACTCTTGGTTTGACCATTAGCATTTCTGTCTAAAGTATCCGAGTCTTCGTAAAGTTTTTTAAAGTTTTCTCCCCCTTTATCTCTTGCATTACAGGTAGATCCCATCATGCACTTTCCAATAATCCTTCTACCTAATCGAAGTGTAGTTTTAGTGACACGCCAGTTGTTGAGGATATTATCGGGACGTTCCCACTTACCGCTTTCATCATGTACAAGGAGTCGCAGCTTCTCACCATCGTAGGAGTTATCACCAGTGTTTTTCCAGTCAATGGTAGTGTCGAGACCTGTAAGTAGTTCTTCTTTTTCGGTGTCCTCAATGGACTTACGGGTAAGTTTTGAGGCTGGGATTCTATAGGCGAGTTCAGTTTTGGGACGGTCCATTCCGTCTTGTATGGGCTTATAGAAGAAGGGGTAGTTAGTGGATATAGGTACGACCTTGTCTGTAAACATTTTCTTAGCATCAGAACCTGATTTGGACAGTATCCCGAACCGTGCGTCTGAAGTAATTGTAGCTTGAGCCACGGTTTCTGCTGAAGACATAAAGCTAAAGCCTGATCTTCTGTTTTTAAGATAGCACATTCCATAAGACCTGTTGTCGGCCTTACACGCTTCCCAGAAGATAAAGAATATTCTATTGGACTCCCTGAATTCTGGCTTCCCAATATCAATCTTGGTCCACTGCAAGTACATGTAATGAGACCCAGTAACATAAGTGTTAATACCATTGTTTTTAAACCAATAACCGTTTTCTCTTCTTTCGAATTCATCTTCAATATAATTAATCCATGATTCTTTAAATGTAGACGGGTACTCATTCCACTGGAATATGGTCTTGATCTTTTGTAATTCTTTTGGGTATTCTTTTGATTCCCAGTATTGTTTTGACTTTTCATTGCTTCTCTGATCTACTTTTTCAGGATGCAAAGGTAATGCTATTTTTAGATTTTGTATCTCAACGACATCGCCTATCTTACCAGTCTTGCTAATTACAACAACATCATGATCAGGATTATATCCATACTTCCAACTGCCTGTCTTATTGAGTTTGTCCCTTACCTTCTTTTCAATGTGAGGAACAGTTTTACATATACTAAGACTTTCTGCCTCTTGACTCTGCAAAACTTTGGAATCCTGTATTTTTTCCTTTATCTTCTTTAGACTCTCCCTCGCCATCTAACTTTTCTCTTTCGGTTTCTATTCTTTGTAATATTGTAAATGCATCTTCTATTGCCAACCTTTTAGTTGCTGCTGCATTCTTTAATCTATCGGCTGCAAGGTCTTCATCTGGTCTTCCTGTAATTATTTTTTCTTCAGCAACTTTTATTAGTTCATCTACAGCTTTTTCTGCTGCTTCTATAACTCTTAATATAGTCTCTTCAGTTTTACGCATAATTTACGACATATATAAAATTGTTATTATCAAACGTAGTTGTTGTGTACCAGTAATTATCTCTCATAATCTTTTTTTATAGATTTGTATATAGAAACCAAAAAGTATTCAAAAAGTCTAAACATTAAGTAACCTACTATAAATTCTTGCATATTAAAATAATATACAGATGTCCCTGTTTCGCATACGATAAAGCTTTTCATCTTCTATAGTAAATTTGTATTCACTGTTTTTTGTAAATGCAATTCTATCTCCTGGCTTAAGAGTTTTATGGTTTATATACTTTATAACCCCTATATGATCTTCTTCAGTTTTATCTACTCTGTGTAATATCTCGTTTTGAATATATTCTATTGGTTTTATAAAACAATAGTCATTATAGGCATTCCAGTTTTCGTCCCTGTAATACATGTATATCTTATCGTCTCCAACAAGATAAAGTCCATCTCTTATATATTCATTGCTTTTTCTTTTATTGCCTTTTACATCGTAATAGGTTCTAAACACATTATGATGTGTGACAATTAAATCTCCTTTTTTTAATGGAGAATCTTTTTTAGTAGATACAACTACTCCAATTCTATTTACGTACTCTACATCTTCAATAGATGTATTTTGTATTAAAGTAACTCCGTTTATTTCTTTTGTGTTGTTGTATTCTTGTCCTAAAGGCTTTATTAAAGTTCCGTATCTAGGCTTCATATATCTATATTATATTCGATTGTAACTGGTATTCTTTTAAAGTCTTTCCATTTAATTACCTCAGTGTTTTTCTTAATCCAAACACTGTAGACACCTTCATTATCTTGACTTATTTCATATATACTGTATTTACCATCCATAACGCTATTTCCTACCAAATAATGCATAGCATCTTTGTAGTTAGCCCCTATAGATATTTTTCTTATATAGCTCATTTTTTTTAAATGTATTTAATTGCCGATAAAGTTTATGCTAATCTAACCGCTAAAATCCAGGTAACTCTAATTTACACATCTTAGGTTAAGTCTATGTCATAATTCCAATATGCTCCTGCATAATCAGAATAATATTGTGTTG
>TARA_B110000305_G_C19465907_1_pt1 | contig 31493 bp, 29 predicted proteins | sample TARA_B110000305 | Tara Oceans TARA_B110000305 (sample SAMEA4397930) | marine metagenome | biome: Polar Biome; feature: [SRF] surface water layer (ENVO:00010504); material: water (ENVO:00002006), including particulate matter (ENVO:01000060) such as... | depth 5 m | reverse complement strand
CGCGCCGCATAAACTTTCTGAATCAAACTTGGGTGTATGATGCACAGGAAATTAGAGTCTCCCAAATTCAAATGAAAGACATCTCAATATTCATCTGATCATTGCTCAATCTGCTTATGCAGGCTATTCAAGTCGAGCTTGAACACGTTCCCAAAAACTGGAATTCCTGTTGGTCCTGGAAGTTCTTTTAATGTTATTGTCGTACAAAATATATTGGAGGCACAAATATGTGCTTTGAACAGCGGATAAATAAATTAAACAAGGTGAAAATTTACTGTTAATACAATTTTCACAAGTAATATAGATTGCATACCTTACGTAAAAATTACCCGCATGAAAACACTATGTACTACTATGAGCTTCTGTATGTTAGGCGCACTTACTTTTGGTCAAGTCTCATTTTCAGTAACTGCTCCAGTATCTATCGCAGGTGGCTATAACTTTACAAGCAACGGCGACGGAACCGATTGGGGACTGCCAAATTTATTGAACTCAGCAGATGCAGTTTTAGATACTTTAAAAATAGCTGAAGACGGCACACCAGGATTAAACGCTCAAGGGATTCCTTTTTCAAATGAAGGTTGTGGTCCATTGATCAATGATTTAACGGGGAAAATTGCAGTTGTTTACAGATACGATGGTGTTTCTGCAAATGTTTGCTGGTATGGAACAAAAGTTTTAATGTGTGAACAAGCGGGTGCAATCGGAGTTGTGATGATTAACCGTGAAGACGCCTTAATTGATGTTCCTGGGACTACTGATGGTCCTATGACTACAATTCCATTCGCGTTCATCTCAAAGACTGACGGAGCCATTTTAAGAGCTAGAATGGATACTGGAGACGATGTTGTGGCTTTTATTGGCAACAAATTGGGGTTGTATGCTACCGATGGTGGATTGAGTAAAATCACAACAATTAGTCCTTCAATCTCAGTAGCGGCTTCTCAAACATCTATTGACAATACTGAATTTGGATTCGATGTTGGAGCTCAAGTTTACAATTTCGGTAACACAACACAGAACAACGTGTCAATCACAGCTACTGTAACAGGCCCAGCAGGAATTTGGACAGAAACAGCAGGTCCTTATTCGATCGTTTCCGGAGACAGCTTAGAAGTATACACAGGCAGTACGAATAATTTACCTGCCTTTTCATTCCCTACATATCCTGATGGAAGGTATACATTGACCTATGATGTTGAAATGGGCGCACCTGATGAGTTTGCATTTGACAACTCACTTTCGTATGACTTTGTTATTTCAGATTCGTTGATTGGTTATTCAAAAACAGACCCTTTAACGAACTTGCCTGTTTCGAATGCAAACTTCCGCCCAGGTGGTGGTGGAAACCTTTTCGAAATGTGTATGGTGTATGATAACCCCAACGGAAGTCGATTAGGAGCTGAAGGGATTTATTTCTCTGCAGTGACTGGATACAACTCTGGCGTTTCCTTAGATGGAGAGGAAATCGCGCTAAGCTTATACAGCTGGGACAATGTATTTACTGACATCAATGATGTGAACTTGGCTTTCGATAATTTGAATTTGGTCACATTTGGATACTATTACTACACTGGTGATTTGCAGGACGAAGTTGTTTTTGGATCTTACGATTCTCACGTCCAATTGTCTGACAACCAACGCTACTTAGCATGTGTACAACCAAGCAATGTTGAAATATTCATGGGACACGATACCGGAATTGATTACAATTGGTCAGTCAACACAACTTTACAGCCTATTACACCAATCAATAGTGATAATGGGTATTTCGCTCTTGGATTCGGGACGGATGTTGTTCCTTCCATGGCTTTAAGAGTATTTGACGCTGCCGAAGTTGGTGTCACTGAACACGAAAATGAAGATGGATCCATCTTCCCAAACCCGGCGAAGGACATATTGAATATTACGCCTAGAAGTTCTGATACGCAGGGAGGAACAATAACAATTCTAGATATGACAGGGCGTGTTATTTTAACTGAGGTGTTCTCTTCTGCCAATATAAAAAAAATGGACATAAATGGATTGACTACTGGTCAATACCTCTTGAATGTTGCTTATGACGATGGTGTTACTGAGCAATTTAAGTTTTTGAAAAATTAAACCCAAGCGTGAAGAGTTTCAATTCCTGGGGATGACATCTCGTCAAAAAAATCTATATCACAGCGGCTGTGGTCTTCTTTTTTCTTTCGTATGAACTCTCTCAATTATTAGATGTAGCTATTATTGATATCTATTTTATCATTCCGGAGACTTGGCTTCATGCCTTTATTGGTATTGTTCATCTTTTTTTTGGAAGTATACAATGGAAGTTTGAGCGTTCAATCAGACCGCTAGTTCCTATAATCAACTAGATTCATTAGAGTGTAACACACCTTAACACTTTGTTTGGTGCTATTCTTGATGTTGGCGGTACAAGTTATTTATGTCCTCGCAATTTACAACTCACTGTTTGATATTGTTAGAGATGCGTTTAGATTCAATTGAGGTTTTACTTACTCCAAGAGCTATAACCGCCTTTTAAGTCATAGACTTCCCTGAACTTAAGTTTAGCCATCACTTTTGCAGCGTTTGCACTTCTGCCTCCTTTCGCGCAATAAACCAACGTCGTTTTGGATGGATCGAGCTCTTCTAATTTAGCTTTAAAATTATCATCGTAGATGTTAATGTTCGTTGCATCGCCTATTTTCCCAATGCTGTATTCTTCCGGCGTTCTAACATCAATGATTTGAATGTTGTCTTGTGCTAAAAGTTTTTTGAATTCATCGACTGTTACAACTTTATTTATTTCTCGATCATTTACATTCTGAGCCTCTGTATTATAAGAAGTTAAGAGAATAATTGTAGTTAGTAAGAATAAGAGTTTATGCATAATAGTAGTGTTAATAAAACGCAATTTACCTAATAAATTATGAGTCACCACCTTAAAAACTAGTAGAATCGGTTACTTTTGTTGCGATGTTAACGAAAGAAGCACGTAAAGAATTGAACACCAATTTTTGGGAAGGACTTCGCAAAGAGATGCGAAATTACAAATCATCCAATGGAAGGGGTATTAACTGGATCAACTATCCTTCTGACGTTAAAGACATCTACATTCGGCTTGTCGTTGCTCCAAAAAAGACAACTCTTTGCTTCGATATTCAACCAAAAGATGATGATATCCGTTCCATACTTTGGGAACAAATGACGGAATTAAAAGTTGTGATGGAATCTGAAGTTGGCGAAGCTTTATGGAATGAAGAAAGCCATGAATTCAATGGTAGAAAGGTTTCTAGAATTCATTGGGAACTGAATGATCTTAACTTTTATGATATAAAAAACCATAAAGAAATCAAAAGGTTTCTTCGTGATAAACTGATCAAATTCGACACCTTTTATCAGGAATATAAAGAAATACTAATAACATTAGCCGAATAAGCATAAAACACTAATTTTATAGCATGATAAAAACAATAAGCATCTTGGCATTAGGGGTGATTTCAATCAATGTATCTGCTCAAACTCAAGTTTATGGTGAGGATTTTCAAAATGGACTTCCAGTAAACTATACAATTTTTGATAATGATGGTTTTACACCTGACGCATCGGTTATTGAATTTGCTGATGCCTGGATTTCATTGACTGATCCAGTAGACTCAACAGATTCCATTGTTGGTTCTACTTCATTCTTTGATCCTGTTGGTCAGGCTGACAGATGGTTGATCACGCCTTCAATTGTTCTTGGCTCTTATGGAAACTCAATTTTTTGGGACGCAAAGTCTCACGATCCATCATTCCCAGATGATTATATGGTATTGGCCTCTAAGACGGATGCTCAAATAGCTAGTTTTACAGATACTTTACTTAATATTTCAGATGAATCGGCTGAATGGAATTACCATGAATTGAATTTGAGCGAGGCAGGCCTAGATGGTGAAACTGTTCATATTGCTTTTGTCAACAGAACGAATGACGGGTTTAAATTGTACTTGGATTCAATCTCTGTTTGGAAGGAAGATCCAGTTGGATTGAGCTCTTTAGTAACCTTCGAAGTAAATGTGTATCCAAATCCAACGAATGGAAAAGTGAACATTGGTGGTGATTTTGATTTCGTTACTGTTTATTCTTCAACTGGAGCTTTCGTATTTGAATCAATATCAAACTTAATTGATCTTTCTTCTTTTGATTCAGGAATCTATCTTTTTAGAGTTCAGAGCGGTGACAGCGTTTACCGCACAAGAGTTGTAAAAGAGAATTAATAGCCTCCCTTTAATTCAGGCAACGGAATAATCTGGATATCAATTTTTATATCAGAGCCTTTTTTGGATTTCATATAAATACTGTCTTCCGTAATATATTCCAAGTCCATTTGCCATTCTTCTTTCAGAAAGTTAATTTCCAAGGTCTTATTGTCTGAATCTAAGTAGTATTTGCCGCACTTAGGAGACTTCTTCCCCATTGCTTTTAATGGAATTATCTCAACTTTTCCCGATTCGTGAAAGATCATTAAATCTTTACTCCAGACACTGCTGTTCGCAAAGTTTACCTTATTCACAGATTGCTTATTAATCAACCATACCTTACTGTTGTCATCCGTTAGTAAAGATGTGTAATTAACGTTTTGCAATGGAATGCCACCTGTACAGCCAATCAACGCCAATGAAAAAATGATAGAGTATTTCATTATTGAATAACAAGATCTTTGATTATCAACTCCCCAGCGATTAAGTCTCTGTATACTTCTGCTGAAGTTTCCTTCTTATGTTCCGATTTAATTGCTCCACCCCAATTTGGACCTTCGATTCGTTCTACACTTTCAAAATTGTAGCGCTTTCCATCCCATTTAAACAAACAATTAAAATGAACATTTTCAATTGCCTTCGACTCTTCATCCTCCTGTTTCATCAAGAACCGAATCATTAAATCATCCACCCCTGATTTACTCGAAATGGTTTCAATCAAATTCCCGCGGTAACCGTTCACTTTTATTAACTCCCCCTTCTCTCTTTCGAAAATAATCAAATGCCTAACAGGTAAAGCAAACTTTTGCCCTTTTAATATCGTCAATGATTTAATTTGGAGGCCAAAAAAGTCTTTAACATCTTTTTCCTTATCTAGTTCAAAAATTCGAAAAAAATTAGGAGAACAAACCGCACAACGGGGGCATTCTGGATCGGCTTTCTGCACACAGACCTGCAATTCTTTCAATAGCTGACTGTGTTTTATATTCGTGAATACCGTATCAGAAAATAAAGTTTCAAATTCCGTGGCAACTCCAGGAGCATGCACTTCTTGTTCATCTGTAAATTCATCCTTGTTCTCCGTACAAGCGAAAAGAATGAATAGTGCTGAGAAAGCTAATAATGTTATCTTCATTTTTCTAATAATTCAAAATATCAAATAAGTTACGGAAATACACTAATCGCTTTAGATATGGAGACCTCGAACTTTTCCGTATTCAGCCCTGTTTCGATTGCATTTACTTCGAACCATAACTTCATTAATTCAGTGGGCATGTTCCCTGTTAAATCATCCGCTGCCATTGGGCAACCGCCAAATCCTTTAATCGCCCCGTCAAAACGCCTGCATCCTGCTGTGTAAGCAGCCTCAATTAAACTATGGGCATTTTCAGGCATGGTGTGTAAGTGCCCTCCAAACTCAATATTAGGATGCGCTGGAATTAATGTGCTAAACAAATCAGAAACAATCTCTGGTGTTGCAACTCCAATTGTGTCAGACAAAGCCAAGATATTGACATCCAATTTCTCATGAAGTTTCTCACTCCAGGAAGCCACAATATCAGGGTGCCATTCATCACCGTAGGGGTTTCCGAACCCCATTGAAACATACAGCACCATTTCTTTATCGTTTTTAGCTGCGAGGTTGCAAATGGCCTCTACCCTACTAAAGGATTCTTCAATTGTTGCGTTCGTGTTTCTTTTCTGAAACTCTTCAGAAACAGAAAATGGATATCCTAAATATTTTATTCTTTCAAATTGAACAGCGTCCTTTGCACCACGCTCATTCGCAATAATAGCCAACAGTTCACTGTCAGAAGGATTTAATCCCTCTAAAACTTCAGCCGTATCCTTTAATTGAGGAATGGTTTTAGGAGATACAAAGCTTCCAAAATCAATCGTATGAAAACCGCAATCTAACAATCCATTGATGTAGTCAATCTTGGTTGCAGTCGGTATGAAGTCATGCAGTCCTTGCATGGCATCCCTTGGACACTCAATAAGTTTTAACTTTCCCATACTTAAATCTAAGCTTTTAAAAGGAGCTACAAGCGAGCTATCAATGCTTTATTTATATCCTTCACTAACTTTGGCCCTTCGTATATAAATCCTGTGTACAATTGAACCAAATCAGCTCCCGCATCTAATTTCTCAAGTGCATCTTCAGCAGAATGAATCCCACCAACACCAATGATTGGAAACGCTTTATTCGACTTTGTCGAAAGGTACTTTATCACTTCGGTCGATCTTGACCCAACAGGCTTTCCAGAAAGTCCACCTGCTCCAATTTCTTTGATGCGTTCATTCGATGTCTTTAAATTTCCTCTAGAAATTGTTGTATTCGTTGCAATAATTCCATCCAAAGAGACATCAGCCACAATTTCGATGATGTCGTCTAATTGATTGTCCGTTAAGTCTGGAGCAATTTTTAAGAGAATAGGCCTGCGCTTCGGTTTCGTTGAGTTTAATTCTTGTAAAGTTTTTAATAATTTAGTTAACGGCTCTTTTTCCTGAAGTTCACGCAAGTTGGGCGTGTTTGGAGATGATACGTTAACTACGAAATAGTCTACATAATCAAAAAGCGCATTAAAGGTCTTAACGTAATCACTTGTAGCGTCTTCGTTAGGTGTCACCTTATTCTTTCCGATGTTTCCCCCAATAATAATTTTGGTTTTTCTCTTTCTTAGATTCTCAACGGCATTTTCAACACCGTTGTTATTGAAACCCATTCGATTGATGATCGCGGCATCTTCTTTAAGTCTAAAAAGACGTGGCTTCTCATTGCCCAACTGTCCTTTTGGAGTAACTGTTCCAACTTCAATGAAACCAAAGCCACAGTAAGCCAAATCATCATACATAGATGCATTCTTATCGAATCCTGCAGCGAGGCCAACTGGGTTTTCAAAGTCAATTCCAAACAAAGTCTTTTTCAAACGCTCGTCTTCCACTCTAAACAATTTAGTCCAAATAAATTTAGCCCCAGGAATGGATAGGTTGATTCGGATGAGTTTGGCTGTGGTGTCATGAATCTTTTCTGGATCAAAAAGGAAAAGAAAGGATCTAAGTAACTTGTACATAATTGTTGTTTACGCAAAGGTACAAACGACAATGAGGTGAGCAAAGCCACCTCATTATTATCTTTCAAGAATATATTAACAATTCGATTAGAACTTGTAACGTCCTTTCCATTTGTTCATACTTCGCGATTTCGCGTAATCTTTATAAGTAACATTTCTAGCTATCGTTAGGTTCAGGTAGAAATAAGCGTCGTTTTCCTTGTCACCTCTTTGTTGTCCAGCAGCAAACCAATTTACGTTTTGCGTTGCAGGGTTTGAAAGAAATGCAGCATCTGGTCCAATTTCCGAAGCAAGAATTGCTGGATCGTAATAAGTTGTACTAACATCATCAATGTAATCTGAGAACGTTTTGACATAAGTTGCTTCGATTCCAATTCTCCACATTCTCCCAAGTCCCATTCTCGCTCCAATTCCGAAAGGAATTGTTGCAGTTACACCAAGTACTTCACTAGCTCCACCATCTAAACCCTGACCTTCAGTTGACAATGGTCTCAATGCAACCCATTCACCGTTTAATTGAGCTTTCGGGTTAAAGTAACTTACTCCTGCTCCAGTAAATAAATAAACTTGTTCGTTGTGGTTCCCTATTTTTTTTCTGTGACCACCTAGTGAAAATCTATTACCGAATTTTTCATTCGCCAAAACAATGATTTCAATTCTTTGTTGAAGTTCAAAAATCATTGAGCGGAAATGTAAATTTCTTGATTCACGAACGATTTCATTTGTAAATGCATCATTCCCTCGAACCATACCAATATTCAATGAAGTTGTTGTCGCCCAATAAGGATGAAATCTAAAGCGGTATCCTATCATTCCTCCAATTGAAGTTGACGGCCAATCTAAGTCTTTTAAACGGTAATCCGTACCTACTTGATCCTTACCGCCTAAATCACCTAAGAATTGAGTCGCACCAATACCAAACATGACCTCTTTTTTGTTTAGAGACCAGTTTCTTTGGGTATTAAAATTAGTATGCTGAGCAAACGTCGATGACGAAGCGAGTAGTAGCAAAAGACACGTTAATGTTTTCATTCTAACATTGTTATATGGCTCACACCATAGTTTACTTTACGAAAGTATGGATGTTTTTCTATAAATGCAATAAATCACCCTCTCTTTTTATTAAAGGTGAATTGTTGATTAACATATTTGTATTACGAACGAATATGAAACGTACTACCTTAAAGAATTGGAACTAAAGAGAAATTGCCAAATGCCAAAGCTTCTCCAGTCTTTTTATTGTACCCTTTTACGTTTCTAAAATCAATCTCAATTTGCTCTCCACAATTGCGTAATTCATTGCAAACTCCTAGTGGCATTTTACCGCCTCTCATTTTAAATGTAACATCTTGCGTACAAGACATATAATGGATTGTGTATTCTACGATTGCAATGTCTTTATTCACTTGAATTCCAGCTGGATCGCAAAAATCTACGAATGCAATAGCTCCGCCAAATACACCAGCTATATGCGGTTGCGTAATCTTTGGAGTTTCGGGGACTAGAGGAGGCTCCTCAACTACTCTTCTTTCAACAGTTGGTGGTTTCTCTGCGATAGGCGCTAGCTTTACAATCGTTGATTTCGCAAGAACAGGTTCAACTTCAGGAACGTCTTCTTCTTGATCACTTAGATCGGCGACAAGAACTGCTTTCTTTTCAGAGGGCTCTTGTTCTAATGGAGTTTCATTTTTGACGTCTGCAGAAGCAATCATTTCTTCATCATCATCGGTCGATGTCAAGGACACGGCGATGAAAACCATTGCTACTGCAGCCAAGCCTACAGCTCCATAAAACCAGGTCTGCTTAAAGACTGGAGGTTTTAATTTTTGAAATCCATTCTTTACCTTATTAAAATCTTGTTTTGAGTTGATGTACTCTGAATTAATAGGTTTACGATCTAAAATGGTATTAATTTTTTCCATTTCTAATATTATTTCATAAATAGTTTCTTAAGTCTTTCTAAGGCTCTAAAAGTCCTAACCTTAGCATTATTTTCTGTTATTTCTATGATCTCTCCAATTTCACGATACGATCGTTTTTCAAAATACCTCATTTCAATCAATTGTAAATCGTCATCTTTTAATAATGATAAACAACGAAATAACTTTTTCTTATTTCCAGAAGAATCATCTTCCTCCATTTCTTCAATCATTTCAAAAAGATGCATGCTTTCAACACTCACAGTCTTTCTCGCCTTTCTATCACGGAACGCTTGGTAGAGCTCGCTTTTCGCAATTCGATAAAGCCAAGATGAAAACGGTACACCACGGTACTCATACTTATGAAGGTTTTTCATCGCCTTAATAAATACTTGAGAAGTTACGTCAAAAGCCAAATCTTCATCATCCATCCTTTGATAGATATATCGAAATATCTGTTCATGATATTTCGTATACAGTGGACCGAATCGCTCCGGATCCTCTTTTGCCCGCCTTATTAACATCATTTCGTCTTGAAGACGATCGTCTGTTTGGTGGTAAACTGGGTTCACTGCCATGTTTTCTGGTTTTATAGTTCTAGTTCTTTATACAAAGCTTGCAGACTTTATACATGAACTATAACTGTTAATAATTCATTTGGTTACAGTCATAACGCAAAAAGCCCTCCATTATTATGCATACACAACGAAAACAATCTTCGTTTAACTATTCACTCTAAGACGATAATGACTTAAAAAAACCTATTTCAATAACATTAATTGAAATTCAATAAAAATGTGGTGTCGGTTACTGTTTTTAAGAAATCAATTATTTTTTGCTCTTCTTCAGTAGTTAATTTACTGATCTGAATCCGTTTGTCCTTATTTGGATGCCATTTAAAGCTCCTTGTGTGTGACTGAATAACATCGCTTAAACTTTGCGCAGATCCGTCGTGAAAATAAGGTGCGGTCAATTCAACATTTCTCAAAGTTGGGGTTTTAAATTTCCCCATATCTATTGAGTCATGGGTAACTCTAAACCTTCCTTGATCCCCTCCATAATCCATATAGAGACCAACATTATATGGTAAATAGTCTGTAAGGTTAGGTAACTCATGACATTTAATGCAATCCAATTCATTAAACTTCGACCATCCTTCTAATTGTGCTTCATTGAACAGGCTAGAGTCTCCACTAGCCTGAAATTGATCAAACAAGGAATTCTTAGAAACCAAACTCTTTTGGAAAGCTGCCAATGATTTCGTTAATACTGATGCGTCAAATTCTTTATTGAAAATCTCCTTCGAACTTTTGTTGTACTCGGGAATGGCGCGCAGTTTTCTTATGAGGTCTCCCATTCGTATATTCATTTCCGTATGGTCTTGAATTGGCACAATGGCTTGCTCTTCAAGTGTTTTTATCTCTGCATCGAACATGAATGAAGTGGCTTCAACAACATTTAACAAAGTTGGAGTATTTCTAAAGCTCAGCCTTCCTTCTACTCCTGCAGAAATTTTTTTACCATCTGTAAAGGCTAGTTTAGGGTTGTGGCAACTAACACAGGAAATTGTGTTATCTCCAGATAAACGCTTATCGAAGAATAGTTTACGTCCAAGTTCAACTTTAGAATTGTCCTTAACAATTGGAACCGCTTTCGATCTCATGATTGATCCCACATTCGATGACCACCAAAAGAGCAGAACGACAGCTCCAAGAATTGTAGCTGCTAGAATTAACGAAATATACTTGCTGGGTTTGCGCGATGGCATATTTAATTCTTTCTAGCAATATACAATTTCTCCTTTTTATTTAATCGAAAACGACTGTATTGCTCTACTGAGTAATGTTGATTTGCGTCGAAGGACTCAACTTCAAAGCCAGCTTTTTCAAGCCATTGCGGGTAATCATTACCGAATAACCGAACGTGATCGTATTGTCCAAAATGCTCTTCTCTGGCCTCAGGAGTTGTAATTGTCGGATCTTCGAGAGTCACCTCACGTGTGTAATCTTGTGGAACTTGTATAATAGCCCAACCGCCTGACTTCATTACACGGTACAATTCTTTCATGCATAGCAAAGGATCATCAACGTGCTCCATAACATGATTGCAAAAAACGACTTCAAACCGATTGTCTTCCATTGGAATATCATGTAAATCAAAATGCATGTCAGCGATAGGTGAAAGTAAGTCCCCAGTTAAATAATTCAAATTATCTTGTCCTTGAAAACGTTTATGAAAGCACTGCTCTGGAGCAATATGAAGAACGTCAAGTCGATTCGTTGAAGTGAAAAAGTTGGAATGCCCAGTTAAATACAACCACATTAAACGATGGCGTTCTAAGGTTAAGTCATAAGGACAAAGAACATTTTCCCTATGCCCTTTACCATATCCGTAGGAAAGAAATTTAGAGAATGACTTTTCACAAACTGGACATTCTACATTATCACCTCTATAAAAAGTTGGAGCAACCGCCTTGAAAGCATAACTCATTCGAATGAGGATTGGCCTAGGTAATTTATTCAGTAAGAATTTGTACAGTTTTTTCATCGATCTCAAATTGAGCGACAAAAGTAAGAAAAAGCGCAAGTTACCGAGGCGTAATCCAAGCGAATAATAATTAACAGCAGGCTAAACATTTCAATTTCAATGAAACATAAAGTTTTTACAGGAAAAGTATGATTGGTTTCATTAAAAGATCTCTGTTCGAAAGTTATTTGGACAAAAATGAATGCAATTGACAGAATCCTTAATTTAGTATTGTGAAATTGTTTTTAGTCATATTAACTCTTTTTTGTTGTTCTAGAGCTAATTCTCAAGTAGATGATTCGCTGGCGTATAAACTTTATAAGGATAATGTTGTTCTATACAGTGACCTAGGTTACAGCTCTTCTCCCTTTTCAATTAAGGATAACTTCTTAGGAGGATATAAAAAAATAAAATTTAAACACAATCAGAAAGTAATTTTAGGATTTGGAGCTGCTTACAAGTGGTTTGCGCTTCGGATAGGTTTTGCATTGCCCCAAACGTTAAGGCCTGCCGGTAAATTTGGTAACCCTAATTATTTTGACTTGGGAGTTTCGTTTACAGTTAAGAAAAGATATTGGGACATTAATCTTCGTAATTATTTGGGCTATGCAATTCAAGATGCAAATCGCTGGGACGACTCGCTCACAACATTAAAACCAAATGCCATCGAGCCTCGGATATTAAATTTTGACTTTTCTATCAATTCATGGTTTTTCAAATCAGATCAGTTTAGAATGCAGTCTGTTTTTGGACGTGTTGGTGAATTTAAACGAACTATCGGAACGTGGTATTTTAAAAGCACTTTGAACATCTTCGGTGTCGGCAATGGCCTCGATCCTATCGTCCCCCATGAATTGATTGATACAACAGAAACAAAATCATCTGCAAATTCAATTGCGACTCTTGATATCGGTTTCGTTCCAGGTTATGCATACGTTTACCGCCAAGGTTTTTGGCAAGCTTCTGTTTTCGCAGGGCTAGGCGGAGTTGTTCAATCTAAATTTGTGAGTGCAAATGGAATTACAAGAGGGCTTTTAGGGTTGGCTCCTAGAGTTGACTTTCGCTTTGTTGCAGGATATTCTAAACCGAAGTATTTCTTTTGGCTAACTACTGAATTTGATATAAAATCAGTGTCACATCGAGAGTTAAAATACGGGGGTGCTTATCACCTTGTTCGTTTGGTTGGTGGTGTGCGTTTGGATAAAAAAGAAAAAACGAAAAAAGGTAATAACAAGATTTAAACAAAAGGACTTTCACTTACTGGAATCAACCAACTAGAATTCAACTCGGACAGGCTTGTAATCATTGGATTGTAAACTTTCGCGTTCTTGTGATGCTTTAAGTCAGAAACATGAATGGTTTCCATTTTGTCGTCATTTTCAATAACCATATCCATTCTATTGAAGAAGTTTACGCCCAATTCAGAACCTAAGTTCTTTATGAAGTGTACGGAAGTGTCAATAGAACAGCCGGATGCGTTCACTTGAGATTCATCTACAGAAAGAATTACGAAACGAGATTTATGAACGGTTCCGTTTCCAATCAACTTGGCTCCATGTGCAGCCCATTCAGGAATGAACACGGCTAAAGAATCATTAATGAAATTAACTTCGGTTGCGTCAAAGTCACGACTAGATGCGTATACCCAGACTTTGCTGTTGGGGTTGAGTTCAGGAAAAAACATTATAAATCTGCGGCGTTAGCGATAAGTTCGGCGACATCTAAAACTTCAATTTCGTTTTCCTTGTTGAAATTCTTTAATCCATCCGTCATCATTGTATTACAAAATGGGCATCCCGTAGCGATTACTTCGGCCTGTGTTTCAAGTGCATCTTCTGTGCGTTCGATATTGACTTCTTTGTTACCGTTCTCTGATTCTTTAAACATTTGAGCTCCACCGGCACCACAGCACAATCCTTTCGTCTTGCATCGTTTCATTTCTACCAACTCAGCATCCAAACTTTCTATTAAAGATCGAGGCGCTTCGTAAACATCATTCGCTCTACCTAAGTAACAAGGGTCGTGGAATGTAATTTTCTTTCCTTTATACGTTCCGCCGTCTTTTATGGAAAGTTTTCCTTGATTGATCAACTCTTGAATCATTTGAGTATGATGGATGACTTCATAGTTCCCTCCCAACTCAGGATATTCGTTTTTCAGCGTATTAAAGCAATGTGGACAAGCCGTAACGATTTTCTTTACGTCATACCCTTCCAAAAGTTGAATATTCATCATTGCCTGCATTTGAAATGTAAATTCATTTCCAGCACGTTTTGCGGGATCTCCCGTACAACTTTCTTCAGCTCCAAGAACGGCGAATTTAACCTCGCACTTATTCAATATTTTAACCAAGGCTTTGGTTATTTTCTTCGCTCTATCATCAAAACTTCCAGAACAACCCACCCAGAATAAAATTTCTGGTGATTCTCCTTTGGCTGTCATTTCAGCCATTGTTGGAACATTCAAACTCATATACTATTTTTTAAAAACTTGAATTGTAGCACTTTCAGCGATCAAGTCCGTAAATCTACCCTCAAACCTTGTCGCTCTTACAATGTGATTATCTATCCAATGGTAATTTCCCCCTCTCGGTTTTCCCATCATCATTCCATGGTAATTGAATCCATGATCATTCAACCATTTTTCAGTTACCTCGCGATGCTCTTCGATACGTGAAGTGAAAAATGTAATTACATGACCTTCTTCATGCCATTTATTAATTGTCACCAATGCGTCCGGATACAACTCTGCAGTAGCCATTCTCTCTGGCTCTTCGTTGGGAATATCATCGCAAATCGTTCCATCGATATCAATCATGAAATTCTTTACCGTATTTGGAAGAATTGGAGATATTTTCTTCCCGTCTTCTTCAATATCAATTAAATCGTTATCCTTCTTCATTTGCCCAGTTTAAGCGATCCGCAGGACTAAACTGCCATGGCGCACCATTGTTTTCAATATTCGTAAGCATTCCTGCCAATTCCGTTGGGATTTTTGATTCCTCCATTACGAGGTACCTTCTTAGATCAATGATAATTGCTAACGGATCTATATTCACTGGACATTCTTGAACGCATGCATTACAAGATGTACATGCCCATAACTCTTCTTCTTTAATGTAATCACCAAGTAACGATTTCCCGTCATCATGATCTGCTCCATGCTTTCTTTTGTTTTCACCCACTTCAACCAAGCGATCTCTTGTGTCCATCATGATTTTACGAGGAGACAAAAGTTTACCGGTAACGTTCGCTGGACAAGATGATGTGCATCTGCCACATTCCGTGCATGAATAACTATCCATTAAGTTCTTCCACGTCAAATCTGTAACATCCTTCGCTCCAAATCTTTGAGGTTCAGCTGCTCCTTCTGCAGGTGCAGCATAAGGATCAGCCTCAGGGTCCATCATCAACTTAACTTCAGTTGTTACGGATTCCATATTGGTGAATCGGCCTTTCTTTTCAAGGTTCGAATAATATGTATTCGGGAAAGCTAAGAAAATATGCAGATGCTTCGAATAAGGCAAGTAGTTAATGAATGTGAAGACCATAATAATGTGTCCCCACCAACCTACTCTTTCAAGAGTGTGCAGAGTAGACAGATCCATTCCTTCGAACATTGGACCAATTAAACTACTAATTGTAAATCCATAAGAGGATCCATATTCTTGAAGATGCATCGCTTCGTCAGCACCATTCATTGTTAAAATGAAAATAATAAGAATAAGTTCCATGAAGAGAATCATGTTCCCATCCATCTTAGGCCAACCCTTCATTTCCTTCATGTTCAAACGAGGAACTTTAATTAAGTTTCTTCTGGAAAGGAAGATTAAAGTAGCAATGAAAGCCAGTACAGAAAGAATTTCAATGAAAGAGATAATGAATGTGTAAAGTCCGCCTAAATCAGGTCTAAATATGCGATGTGATCCTGAAAGCCCATCGGCGAAGATCTCAATCAATTCAATCTGAGTAAGAATGAATGCCGAATAAATCATTAAGTGCAAAAGCGCTGGAATGGGTCTTGTAAACATCTTTTTCTGGCCAAGAGCCACAAGAAGCATCGTTTTCAATCTTTCGCTTTTCTTATCGGAGCGGTCGAGGTCTCTTCCTAGGCGAATGTTCGACCTAATTTTTAAAATGTTCCAAATAAAAAAGCTCATTGAGCCGACTAATAGAAATGCAAATAGAATGTTAGAAATCATTTTAAATTCCGTAATAATTAGAGTTAAGCTATTTTTTCAAGAGTTCCTTAAGCTTTTCCTCTTCGTCTACTGTAAGAGGCACACCTTTGGTTTTCGCACCGAATACAGAGAAATGAATATACCTTTCTGGATGCGCTTGTAAATCTTTCACAAGACCTTGAAGTGCTTGGTTTGATTCAATAATGTCATAATATAACTTATCGTCTGTCAAGAGCTTACCGAGGGTGCCATTACCAGCGGCTGCTTCATCGAGAATTTTATTGACGTGCTTAATCGTTTGAGTGGCTTGCGTAATTGTCTCCTTAAAATCAGCAGTTACTAAGTCATCAGTAATTTGTTTTACGTTACCAATTATGGCCTTCACAGTGTCATTGCTCTTGCGGAGATTAACGGTTATCTCCTCAACATTGTTCATGATTCGAGACAATCGAATTCTTTCATCAGTTAGAAGTCCCTCAATTTGATCAGCAGCATTACCGAATTTACGAATGGCAATTTTTATTTCTCTCATGCTTGATTCGAGCTCAGATGTTGCTGTCGTATCCCAAAAAGCAGACACGCCCTGCACCATGTTGTCGATAGAAACTAACGCTCCTTGTAGTTTCTTAGTTATTGGATCAGCATAAGCTTGAACTTGGGACATCATATCAACAGAAACTAAACCCGGTAAGGTTGAGCCAGGCTTGTAATATCCTACTGAATAGTCAGTATTCATGTGAATTGTCAAACCTTTGGCAAGTAAATCAATTCCTCCAGCTTCGACTGTCGAGCCTTTTACTATTTTGAGATTATCTGTTGAAATGTTAAATGTAATTTTCACCTTTTTTAAAGAATCCTTTGCATTTGGAAGGTATTCGATATTCATAACCTTTCCTACATCTACACCATTCACATAAACAGATGTTGCTGGTGTTACACCTCCAGATGATGGGAAATAAGCATAATACTCCTTATCTCCCCCAAAGAAGCTATTCCCCTTTAAGAAATTGACTCCAGCAATCAGAAGTGCAACAGCCGCTAATGTTATAATTCCGGTGATAATTTCTTTAGATAGCTTCATGCCTTTATTTTTCTGCTAAGTTAATAGCTTTTTGCAAATTAATCCGCTCTCCACCCAAGAAGCCTACAACAAATGCATGCTCAAACCCATTCGCACGCATCTCAGTCTTCATTTTACTGGCAGCATTAAAGTTATTAACGAAACTCCCTACAGTATATTTGTACAGACCATTTTGTTTGTATTCATAGATCGTATTTCCTTTAAACTTATAATCTGTTAAGCTAATTTTAGATTCAGATGTTTCAATTTGAATCCGGAAGACTATATCTGTCGAAGCAACTTCATCAACAATTACTATCGTTGTTTCTACTGGGTTCTCATTAACGGTCTGTTCATCAATTCCTTCGAGTTCATTTTTGTATTTTTTAAATGCCGTGAACATTGAACCTGCCATTTGATTTTGTGTCGTAGAATCGGCTAGGAATTTTTCTTCTTTCGGGTTCGTTAAAAAACCTGTTTCAATCAATACGCTTGGCATTGTTGTTTTGTACAAAACAAGAAATCCAGCCTGTTTCACACCCCTGTTATGACGTCCAATGCTTGTGAATTCAGTTTGAAGTTTGGAAGCGAAATTAATAGATTGATCCAGAAAGACACTCAATTGAATTTGACGTGCAATGATCGCATCAGGAGACATATCGAAAGATTTGTATTTCGCTCCGCCGTCGTCTTCCAAGTGAATTATCGAATTCTCTCTTACTGCAACGCTCTGTTGTGACTCTGTCCTATGCAAACCCAAAACATACGTTTCCGTTCCATAAGCAGAAGCGCTTGCGGCGTTTGCATGAATACAAATAAACAAATCTGCATTGTTACGGTTGGCAATTTTGGCTCTTTCACCTAATTCAACGAAAACATCTGTGTCTCTTGTGTAAATAACGTTAATGTCTGGATAGTACTTATTAATTTTCGCGCCCAACATCAATGCCATTGAAAGGCAAACGTGCTTCTCTTGAGCCGAAGCTCCGTGACAACCTGGATCTTTGCCACCATGCCCCGCATCAATAACAATTGTTTTTATTGTTCCTATTGACAATTCGTCCTCCTGCGCATTCACAGATGATCCCAAACCAAAGACAAATAACACTGCAATTGCAAACATTCTTTGACAACTCCTTCCTTTTTCAATCATTTGAAACGTAATTTTAATAGTTTTGCTTCGTTATTCTTGAGGTACTTACAAAAATAAGATACAATTGGTCTTCAAAAAGTGTTCCATACATCTAGTTATACGCTCTACATTGTTAATAATGTGCAGTGCTCAGCTAAGTTATGCCCAAGATACACTCTACTTAAATGGCGATGACATTGAAGATCCTATCTTCTATAGTGCGAACGATTCAATTTATGCAGATTTAAAAAACAACAAAATTCATCTCTATGGCAACGCCAAGGTTGATAATGGAACGGTTAAAATGGATGCCGGTTACATTACGATCGATATGGACAATGAAGAAATTGCTGCAGAATATATTTATGATGCCGATTCTAACATGATCGGACTTCCACATTTCACAGATGGATCGGAAGAACTCATAGCGCAAAAGGTTCGTTATAATTTCTCAACCGAAAAAGCATTTATCGAAGAAGTTGCGATTACTCAAGATGAGATTTTCTTGTACATGGGAAAGGCAAAAAAACATGCAAACAATCAGGTTCACTTCAGAAAAGGACGGTTTACGACGTGCGACTTACCAGATCCACATTATCATTTTCAATTGTCCAAGGCGGTCATGGTTCCAGAAAAGCGAATTGTTTCCGGACCAATGAACTTATGGATCAAAGGAGTTCCAACGCCAATTGGACTCCCGTTCGCAATAATTCCGCAAGTTGAGGACAAAACACAAGGATTAATTTTCCCTGAGATCACACCTTTATCGGCATTTGGATTTGGATTTCAGAATTTAGGATATTACATTCCGATTAACGACAAAATTCAAACGACCATGTATGGAACTTTGTACAGTCGCGGCAGTTGGGGGGTAAGAAATAGCACTCAGTATGTTAGTAGATACAAATTCAACGGGAATTTTGAGCTGGGATACCAGCAATTTAGAGCGGGATTTCCTACAAATGTAAATAGAAACAAGGCGACTGTCAGATGGACACATCGAAAAGATCCAAAATCGAATCCGTATTGGAATTTCAATTCGAACATTAATTTCGTTTCTGATAATAACACGCAAAACAGTCTGGATCCATTGAACGAAGATTATTTCAATAACACATTAAAATCTGACGTCAACCTTTCAAGAAGCTTCCCGGGAAAACCAATATCTATGGGAGCAAAATTATCTCTAAGTCAAAATTCACAAACAAAGAACATTAGTTTAACAAGTCCAATTGTAAACGTGAACGTAACCAGCTTCTATCCATTGAAGAAACTCATTAAAAGCGCTAAAAAAGGCCCATTTAGAGAAATGGGAAGACGAATGGCTGTGGTTTATAACTTTAAAGGAGAGAATAGAGCTTTATTCCAAGATACGCTAATAAGAGATGGTCAATATGGAACAATTGGAAGTCAATTCATGAATGGGTTTGATCAAAATGCTAGGATCCAAACAACAACAGGTTTTTTCAAAAACACATGGAAGTTAACCCCATCTATTACATATGGAAATAAAATAAACTTTCAGCAAACAAGAAAGTCTTTTAATAATGACGGATCTATACAAGTGGATACGATTCAAAAAGTAGGAATGGCGCACACATTAAATTTTAATGCTTCATTAACCACCGTTCTTTATAGCTACTATCGTTTCTTCGGTAAGAACAAACCATTGCTTCGACATGTATTGACCCCCTCTTTTTCTTATAGTTTTCAACCAAACTTAAATACGGTAATATCGTATTACGAGCCAATTATTGGTGGCGCAAATGTCGACACACTGACATATTCACCTTTTGAGCGCAGCCTTTATTCAATTAGTGCGATTAGACCGCAGCAAACTTTTAGTTTCGGATTCAATAACTCATTTGAATTGAAACGAAAATCCAAGAAGGACACAATTACAGGATTCAAAAAAACACGAATTGTTGATGCTTTATCGTTCAGAGGAAGTTATGACTTTAGAGATACGTTGACTCCCCTATCCAACATTTCTTCAAACTTGAGAGTGAGTCCAACGAAATGGATGAATTTTGTAACTACAGCTTCGTTTTCGCCATATGGATGGGATTCGACAACAGGAGCTGATACAATTGCCTATGCTGTAAATACAGATCAAGGCTTGGGACGTTTTAAATCAACAACTTTCGCTACAACTTTCACGTTAACTTCCAAGCAAGGCAGAGAGCGGCTCGGAAATGCGATTGACAACATTGGACAAAATTGGAATGCTGATTATGAATACTATTTATTGCATCCAGAACATTTTTTAGATTTCGATATTCCTTGGAAGCTTTCATTTTCGCATGTGTACACCCTCTCGGCGAATACGAATATTACCACAGATAATTCTCGGCGCTACAATAATATCCACACGCTTATGGTGAATGGGGATATTAGCTTTACAAAACGTTGGAAACTAGGGACACGAACAAATCTAGATCTAAAAGAATTCAACATTACCAATTCACTTTTAACGCTCACAAGAGACATGCATTGCTGGGCCTTATCATTCAGATGGACGCCAATTGGAACGAACAAAAGTTTCATGTTTACCATGAGATCAACATCAAGTCTTTTCCAAGATGCTAAAATTGAACTTAGAAAACCTCCTGCCTTTTTATAAATTAGTACATTAGAGTGTCTTGATAGATTTTGACTTTTCAAATAACGCCCAACCGGAAAAAGGAAGCCTTCTAATTTCCGAACCATTCCTCACTGACGACTACTTTGCTCGTTCCGTGATATACCTATGCGACCATAATGAAGATGGCAGCTATGGATTCGTTTTAAACAAATTCATTGAGACCAACTTAACAGAAATCGTAGAAGACTTTCCTGAGATAGACTTTAAAGTTAGTATTGGTGGCCCTGTTGACACCTCTAACTTGTTTTATGTTCACGATTTTGGCGATCAACTTGAGAGCTCATTGTCAATTTCAAATGGATTGTTTATCGGTGGAAGTTTTGACAACATGAAAGGGATTTTAAATAATTCTCCGACAAAAGCAGAGGGTATCCGATTCTTCATTGGCTACTCAGGATGGGAGAAAGATCAGCTGAACGAAGAACTCGAAGGTAAATCGTGGATTGTAGTCAATGGAATTAAAAAAGAAACAATTCTCGACACAAAGAACGACAGACTTTGGAAGGATATCATGTCAAGATTGGGCGGTAAGTTTAAGGTGATGTCTCAGTTTCCGAAGAACCCTTCCGACAATTAATAATTCGGAATTTATACTCCTTAATTATTAACTTTACTCTACTAAAACAAACTATGAGTATACTCTCACCTCTTGCTGAACGTATGCGTCCTTTAACTTTAGATGACTACAAAGGACAAGATCATCTTTTAAAAGATGGTGCATCGTTGCGGCGGGCTTTGGACTCAGGACTTATTCCTTCAATGATTTTTTGGGGACCTCCAGGTGTAGGGAAAACAACTCTTGCATATTTAATAGCAAATCACTTAAAGCGTCCATTTCATGTTTTATCCGCAATTTCTTCTGGAGTAAAAGATGTTCGAGAAGTAATTCAAAAAGTTGAAAATGCTGGAATGTTTCAACAATCTGGAACAATTCTTTTCATCGATGAAATCCATCGTTTTTCTAAAGCACAGCAGGATTCCTTATTAGGCGCTGTTGAAAAAGGCTTGGTTACGCTAATAGGAGCCACAACTGAGAATCCATCATTCGAAGTTATCTCTGCCCTTCTCTCGCGTTCTCAATTATACAACCTTGTTGGACATACGAAGGAATCACTTTTAGAAATCCTGCACAAAGCGATAAAAGAAGACACGGTTATAAGTCAGAAAGAAATTGTTTTGAAAGAAACGAATGCTCTACTTGCCATTTCTGGTGGAGATGCACGAAAACTACTGAACGTCTTTGAAATTATCGTAGGTACTTTTAGAGACGAAAAAAAGATTACAATAACAGACGAGATAGTTCTTTCAACTGCGCAACAAAGTGTTGCCATGTATGACAAGGATGGAGAACAACATTATGATATTGTTTCGGCATTTATTAAATCAATTCGAGGAAGTGATCCAAACGGAGCAATATATTGGCTAGCACGAATGGTTGAAGGCGGGGAAGATCCAAAATTCATTGCACGTCGCTTGATTATTTCAGCATCGGAAGACATTGGATTGGCCAATCCCAATGCCCTATTAATAGCCAATAATTCATTTCAAGCCGTTGTAAATGTTGGTTGGCCAGAAGCACGATTAATTCTCGCTCAATGCACGATATACCTTGCAAATTCACCGAAAGGAAATGGTTCGTACATGGCAATCAATAGGGCTCAATCACTTGTCAAGGAAACTGGGAATCTAGGAGTTCCTCTGCCCTTGCGTAATGCTCCGACCAAGCTTATGAAAGAACTTGGATATGGTAAGGGCTATAAATATTCACATGATTTCCCCGGAAACTTTGTTCAACAAGACTTTCTTCCTGAAGAGGTTGCAGGAACGAATTTTTTCAAGGCTGGAAGTAGTCCAAAAGAAAAAGAAGTTGAAAACAACATCGCAGAACTTTGGGGCAAAAGATATTCTAAGTAATGTTAGCACGCATTGGATACTACATATTTGTTTTACCCCTGTCCTACCTTCCACTTGGCATTCTATATGTATTCACGGACTTCCTTTATTTGATCCTTGTCACAACCGGTGTCTACCGGAAATCAACGATTGAAGAGAATATAGAACGAAGCTTTCCGAACCTTTCATTAAGTGAAAGAAAGAAGATCAAGCGCAAATTTTACCGTCATTTCACGGACCTTTTAGCAGAAGGTATAAAAAACCTTTCTATTTCGGAAAAACAACTGAAGAAGCGTTTTAATGTTGTGAATCCAGAATTGATGCAAGAACTGCACAATCGAAAGCGCAATGTACTTCTCGTTTCAGGCCATTATAACAACTGGGAATGGCTGATTACGGCGCAGAATTTCTTGTTTCCACACAAAGCGATTGGAATTGGAATGCCCTTATCCTCTAAGTTTTGGGACAAGAAAATAAATTCACGACGTGAGCGCTATGGAATGAAAGTTGTAAATGCTAAGAACTACAAGCTAGAACTTAAAGCGAATCCTGAAGTGTTGAAAGCTGTTTTAGTGCTTTCAGACCAATCGCCAGGAGATGCACTAAAGAGTTATTGGATGGATTTTTTGAACCAGCAAACACCTGTACTTTTTGGAGCAGAGATTATGGCTCATGATCTTGACTACTCCGTTGTCTTTTTTGCAACGCGGAAAATAAAACGCGGGTATTATAAAATGGAATTATCTTTAGTCGCCGAAAAACCGAGTAATACTTCATGGGGGCAGATCACTGAATCCCATACAAATAAACTCGAGAAGGAAATTATTGACCAGCCAGCATATTGGCTTTGGTCGCATAAAAGGTGGAAGCGTCAGCAACCGGAAAACCTTGCAGTACTAAAAAAGAAACAAAATGAAAATTTTAATAAGCGCTTTAATTTGTAGTGTCTTTTTAGGTATTGATCTGGATGTCAATGCGCAGAGCAACACGAAGAAATACATTAAAAAGAACAGTAGTGCTCCAATTACCGTTTATGGAGATTCGAATACCTATTCTCGTGGGCTTTATATTGATACAGGGTTAATCTATTTGGGAAATTCTAACGGCGCAATTTTTCAACACGATACTGATACAGAACAAGGAGAATTGGTACTGAAGTTCCCTCGAGTTACCGAGATCAGAGACATAGAATCTAGTAGAGATTACATTTTTGCAATGCAAAGCGGAACAGATGGAAAGCTTGTTAAGATCAACAGGCAAGGACCTGTGGGCTTTGTCGAATATCCAGAATGGAAAGGTGTCTTCTTCGATGCGATTGATTTTAGCGGCGATGTTGGATTTATTCTTGGCGACCCGGTTGGTGGTAAATTCAGTCTTTTCCACACCAAAGACGGAGGACAGAACTGGACAAGATGCGAAGGAGCGCCTTCTGCATATAAAGGAGAAGCAGCATTTGCGGCAAGTGGAACCAATGTGCGTGTAATGAATGACAGTACATATATGTTTATCTCAGGTGGCATGAGAAGTAATTATTACTGTACTAAAAACAGCGGGAAAACTTGGACAAAAGTTGAACTTCCCTTTTATCCAGGTGAAACGATTGGTGCTTATTCCATGTGTTTCATGGATGAGAAAATCGGGGTGATCGTTGGCGGAGATTATACTCAACCTAGCTTGAAGATGAACTCCACTTACTATACATATGATGGTGGTAAATCCTGGATGAATTCAATGTATCCACCACGAGGCTATAGATCATGTGTTTACTTTGTAAATGGTATTTTCTACGCATGCGGCAAAAATGGAATTGACTTTTCAATGAACAATGGAAAAGAATGGACAGCATTTGCAGACGGCGCTTATTTTTCTCTGAACAGCATTGAAGGGAAATTGATCGCAACGATGAAACATGGGAAATTTAAAACGTTCGACTTAATTAAGTAAGATGAAATCAATTGTAGTAACTATTCAAGACCAGATCAAATCTCAATTTGAAGGTGATTCCTCAGGACATGATTGGCACCATATTATGCGTGTTGTATGCATGTCCAAGCACTTGCAAAAAACGGAAGGTGGTGATTTGGAAATTATTGAATTGGCAGCACTTCTTCACGATATTTCAGATTATAAATTTAATGGTGGCAAGCTTGATGAAGGCGGCAAAGTGGCCTTCAAGCTCCTACTCGATCTTGGATACGATGAAGTCAAAGCTGAACAGGTGAAGTATATCGTTGACAATGTGAGCTACAAAGGAGCAAACACGCCGAGTGAAATAAACACTATCGAAGGAAAGATCGTTCAAGACGCAGATAGAATCGACGCGATTGGCGCCATTGGAATTGGAAGAACCTTTGCTTACGGCGGTAATAAAAATCAAGCTATGTACATTCCTGAATTGGAAGCCAAACTTCACAATACTTTTGAGGAGTATGCAAACGAGAAGACAAGTACGATTAATCATTTTCATGAGAAATTATTACTTTTATCCGAACGCTTGAATACAAAAACAGCCAAGGAAATTGGTAAGAAAAGACATCAATTCATGGAAGATTTCCTAACTCAGTTTTACGCTGAATGGAACTTTCAAACAGAAAGCAATTAAATGAAAAGAAATCTAGCACTTGGTGTTGATATCGGTGGAACAAATTCTGTATTCGGTCTATGCGATGAATACGGTAAATTGTATTTTGAAGAATCCGTTTCTACAACTGATTACTCAACTCCTGAAGAGTTGGTCGATAAAATTTACGAAAGAATCAAATCTGTTGGTCACCTCCCCAATATTGAAGGAATTGGAATTGGCGCGCCGAATGGAAATTTCTATTCAGGAACCATTGAATTCGCACCAAACCTTAAATGGAAGGGGATTATTCCGCTCGCTCGATTGTTTGAATACAAATTCAAAGTCAAAACAATTCTTACGAATGATGCAAATGCAGCAGCTATAGGTGAGATGATCTACGGAGCTGGAAGAGACCTGAAGGATTTTGTAACAATAACGCTAGGTACTGGACTTGGAAGCGGTGTCATCTCCGGCGGTAACCTTATTTATGGCCATGATGGCTTCGCAGGAGAATACGGACATATTCGAGTGGTACCGAACGGCCGCCTATGCGGTTGTGGTCGTAAAGGATGCCTTGAAACGTATGTATCGGCAACTGGCATGGTTCGTTCTATACATGAATTAGATTCAAAACATAGTGAAACTTCTGAATTAATCAATCTTAAGAATCCAGAGGCCAGTCAGGTCTTTCAATTGGCTGAAGACGGCGATGAATTCGCAGTTGAAATTATTGAATACACAGCTAAAGTACTAGGAAACTCTCTTGCAGACTTCACTTGTTTCTCAAGCTCAAAAGCATATATCTTGTTCGGCGGAATAGCTCAAAATGGACCGAGCTTTGCTAAAAAAGTTAAAGGTTATATGGAAGATGCGCTTCTAAACATTTATAAAGACAAGATTGAAATTCGAATCTCTGAATTACACGATAAAAATGCAGCAGTTTTAGGAGCTTCATCGCTTGTTTGGAACGAATTAAGCTAGAATTATGAATAGATTAAGCCTAATTGTATTTGCATTTTTCTCACTAAATACAAGTGCACAAATCAATGAAATCAAAAGCGCCAGTGATAACGCGCAGGAAAAAATGAATCCTGGAGCTAGAAAACAAGATGTTTTGGCTTTTGACAAATTAAAATATGTAAATCCCTTCGTTGGAACTGGCGGACACGGACACACATACCCTGGTGCCAGCGCTCCTTTCGGGATGATGCAATTAAGCCCTGACACTCGTCATGACGGATGGGACGGTTGTTCCGGATATCATTATTCTGATTCCTTGATTTATGGTTTCAGCCATACGCACTTGAGCGGAACAGGTGTAAGCGATTACGGCGATTTATTAATCGTTCCTCAAATTGGAAAGCCCAAAATAGATCCTGGATACATCTCCAGTTCTGGATATCAAGCCACATTCTCACACAAAGATGAAATTGCAAGCCCTGGCTATTACAGTGTGAAATTGAATGATGGAGAAATGAATGTCCGCTTGACAGTTTCAGAAAGAGCAGGTTACCATCAGTACTTTTTTAATGAAAAAAGCGGGAAGAAATTCATCCTAATAGACCTTGACCACAGAGACAAACTGCTCTGTTCCGCTATCAATCTTATTGACAAAACGACAATTTCTGGGAATCGAGTTTCAGAGGCTTGGGCTGAAGAACAGTATTTCCATTTCTATTTAAAAATGGATACCCCTTACCAAAAGGTCCGAATTTTTAAAAAAGACGGACGAAATAAACTTTTATTGATCTTCCCTAAATCCACGAAGCAAATTAGCATAAAGGTAGGAATGTCTCATGTCAGTGAAGATGGGGCTAAGATGAACCTTGAAAAAGAACTGCCAGATTGGAATTTTGAAACAGCAAAAGCACGTGTTCAAAAAAAATGGAGAGCTGAATTGGATAAAATTAGTTTCTATTCAAAAGAATCGGAAGTAATGAACAACTTCTATACGGCGCTTTACCACTCGTATTTGAATCCCAATATTTCCAGTGATGTTGACGGGAAATACAGATATGCAGACACCATTCACCAATTGGAAAAGGGAGATTACGAGAATTACACCGTATTTTCATTGTGGGACACGTATCGGGCAACACACCCCCTATTTACGTTAACGCAAGTCAAGCGAACGAATGCTTTCATTAACACATTTTTACGTTTTTTTGATTACAAAAAAGACCTTCCTGTATGGGAATTGGCGGGCAATGAAACGGAATGCATGATTGGATACCACAGCGTTTCGGTCATTGCGGATGCTTACTCTAAAAGGATTTACGACTACGATGCCCGCAAGGCTATCAAAGCAATGATTACAACTTCAATGTTGGATGAATTTGGAAAGCAAGAATACGCAAGAGATGGTTTTTTAGGCAGTGGAATTGAACCTGAGTCCGTTTCAAAGACTTTGGAGTACGCATACGATGATTATTGTATCCACGAAATGATTAAGTGGTATACCTTAGAATCAAAAGACTTTTTGTTTGTAGATCAACTGGATACTTATTTGGAGCGTTCAATGAATTTTGTGAACCTCTACGATCCAAACTCTAAATTCATGCGAGGAAGACGATCAGGACAATGGCACTCCCCTTTTGATCCTGCAGAAGTTAACTTCAACTATACAGAAGCAAACAGTTGGCAATATTCATTATACGCGCCACACGCTGTTGGAATACTTAGAGATTTGATAGGAGGTAAAGATTCTCTTGAAACGTGGTTAGACCGTCTCTTTACTACCGAAATGGAGCTTTCTGGAAGACATCAAGTAGATATTACAGGACTTATTGGTCAGTATGCGCATGGAAATGAACCTTCGCACCACATGGCGTATTTGTACAATTACACAAATGCTCCGGAGAAAACGCAGTTTTATATTGATAGAATTCAACGTGAAATGTATTCAAACACACCCGATGGGCTTTCTGGAAATGAAGATTGTGGTCAAATGTCTGCCTGGTATGTGTTGAGCGCTTTGGGAATTTATCAAATTGCTCCAGGGAGTACATTTTATGAATTTGGACGTCCACTAATGGACGAAGCAAAGATTCAATTTGAAGGTGGTAAACAGTTGTTATTCAACATTAAAAACAATAGACCTGAGAACAAGTATATTCAGAAGATCGTTTTGAATGGAATTGAATTAAAATCAAGTTTTATTAGTCATTCGCAGCTTGCACAAGGAGGGAAAATAGAGATTACGATGCAAGACGCAGTCAGTGAGGCAAGGAAAAAATACCCGCATGCAAAGACGATCACAAAAATGATTCGCTCGTTCGTTCCAGTTCCATTCTTCAACCAAGAAGAACGCATTTTTGAAGATAGAATGGAAATTTCTCTTGATATGATTAACAAAGAGAACTACGATATCTATTACACCACGGACGGTTCTGATCCCGCAGAAAGTAATACTGCAAAACTTTACTCCTCTCCTTTTGAAGTTTCTGAGTCAACTACTGTCAAGGCTTTTGCTGAAGATTCAATCGCGAAAAGTTCTAACATTCAAAACAGCTTTATTAAAAAGAACACCAACGTTTCCATCGCGATCAAATCTGAGTATTCCAATCAATATGCGGCTGCAGGTGATTTCACCTTAATTGACGGGATAAGAGGCGGCAATGAATTTAGAACTGGTGATTGGCAAGGATATTGGGAGCAGGATTTTGAAGCAACTGTAACATTTGAAAAACCAACAAATTACTCTGACATTAGCGTTAGCTTCTTAAGCGATATGAAATCATGGATTTTCTTCCCTGAATCAATCACTTTTGAAATTATGTTTGAAGATGGAACAACCGTAATAAATACGCAGGCATTAAATCCAGAAGTTAAAAAAGATCAATACCCTCACAATAAGGAATTTGATTCAGGTTTAGAATACACCAAGAAAATCAAACAGATTACTATCAAAGCTTCTACGGTAGAGGAATGCCCGGCATGGCACTTGGGTGCTGGAAATCCAACGTGGCTATTTATCGACGAAATTTCTTTCAAATAAGTATATCTTTAGAAAAGTTGGTAATTTAGTACCGACTAAATCAATAAATATGATTAAAATTAAAATAAGCTTAATTGTTTTTACCTTGCTTCTTGGATCTTTTGCCAAAGCTGATGAAGGTATGTGGCTTCCTTTTCTACTAGGAAGAAATTATCAAGACATGAAGGAACATGGACTTCGTTTAACTGAAGAAGAAATTTACGACATCAATAATTCTTCAATAAAAGACGCAATCATCTCATTCAATGGTTATTGTACGGGCGAAGTGATTTCTAACGAAGGATTGATTTTAACAAATCACCACTGTGGATACCCTTCGATTGCTGGAGTTTCAACTGCTGAAAACAATTATTTAGACAATGGTTTTTGGGCTAAAAATCACGGTGAGGAAATAGCAATACCGGGGCTTTTCGCTTCTTTTATCATTCGTATACAAGATGTTTCGGAAACCATTAATAGCGAGCTAACCGCCGATATGACCGAAGCAGAAAGAGAGGCTAAAATCAAAGAAATTTCTGCTCTTCTAACTGAAGAAGCTGTGAACGGAACAGGATACACGGCTTTCGTAGAAGATTTTTTCGCTGGGAACGAGTTCTATTTATTTGTTAAAGAAACATTCAACGATGTTCGATTGGTAGGTACGCCTCCTCAATCAGCAGGAAAGTTTGGTGGGGATACTGATAACTGGATGTGGCCGCGTCATACTGCTGATTTTTCAATGTTTAGAATCTATGCAAATAAGGAAAATAAGCCATCTCGGTTCGCTGAAGGAAATCTTCCTTATGTACCGAAGCATTCTCTTCCTGTTTCCATCAAAGGAGTTCAAGAAAATGATTTCGCTATGATCCTTGGGTATCCAGGATCAACAGATCGTTACAGTAGCTCTTGGGGAGTTGACCAATTGGTTAGCAAGGAATACCCAACAAGAATTAAGATCAGAAATAGAAAGCTTGAAATCATGAAGAAGTACATGGACGCTGACGTTAACATTCGTTTGAAGTACTCTTCTAGATACGCACAAGTAGCCAACTATTGGAAAAACTTTATCGGGATGTCACTTCAAGTAAAGAAGAACGGCGTAATTGAAAAGAAACAAGATATTGAAGCGCAATACCGTGATTACCTAAAGAATGTTAGAATGAGTTTCGATGTTCTTGGAGCAATGGAAGGTTATGTTAAAGCTACTGACCCTATTGTTGACATCAGAAGCTACCAACAAGAATTTGTAAGGAGAATGGGAATCAACCAAACAGCGATTACGTTTGAAGTTTGGGTTGAGACGCAGGAAAAAATCGAAAATGCTGACAATCTTAGCGAAGCCGAAAACAAAAAGAACCAAGCTTATATGGCTAGAGTTCAGCCTTGGTTGTTCAATAGAATGGATAAGTATTTTGTAGATGAAAATCCAGCTACTGAATTAGAAATGATTCACGATCTATTAGACATGTACATCGAAGATATTTCAGAAGATCAAATGGGTGAAATTACAGCCAATATCGCTGCTAAAGGGCATTCAGGAGTTGACAAATATACGGCTAAGCTTAAAAAGAAATCGATGTTCTTCAACAAGGACCTCTATGAAAAATTCAAAAGCAAGCCATCGATTAAGGCAATTCAAAAAGATCCTCTTTATGCATTGATGACAGATATGAACGCTGCTTACGAGGCTGCTTCAGGAACAGAAGAAATCACAACTGCAAAAGACAAATTAAAAACTGCAAAACGTTATTTCGTCGCAGGGTTGAGAGACATGAATCCGAACAAGCAATACTATCCAGATGCAAATTCGACTTTACGTCTTACTTATGGTAACGTTTTACCATACGATCCGAAAGATGGTGTTACTTACCACTACACTACAACTTTAGACGGAATTATGCAGAAAGAAGATCCTACAAATCCTGAATTCGTTGTTGATCCTAGAATCAAGGAGACTTGGTTAAAAAAGGATTACGGTCAATATGCTGATGCAGATGGTCGTCTTGTTGTAAATTTCCTTTCTAACAATGATATCACTGGTGGTAATTCTGGTTCTCCTGTAATTAATGCTGATGGTGAATTGATTGGAACTGCTTTTGACGGCAACTGGGAAGCGATGTCAGGTGATATCTACTTCGAACCAAACATCCAACGTACAATTTCATTAGACATCCGCTACACGCTTTGGTTGATCGATAAGTGTTTTGGAGCTACAAATATTATTGATGAAATGAATTTGGTTAAATAACCAATTCAGAAATTCATTAAATCTCAATTCAGTTCTCTGAATTGAGATTTTTTTT
>TARA_B110000305_G_C19465913_1_pt1 | contig 32561 bp, 23 predicted proteins | sample TARA_B110000305 | Tara Oceans TARA_B110000305 (sample SAMEA4397930) | marine metagenome | biome: Polar Biome; feature: [SRF] surface water layer (ENVO:00010504); material: water (ENVO:00002006), including particulate matter (ENVO:01000060) such as... | depth 5 m | reverse complement strand
CCTGTTTGCGTCCTCTAATTCTATTAAACTTGTGACCTGGTATCCGCGTAAAAATAAACTTTGGCAAGCTATCCAAGGTCTCATATCGAAACAATCGAGCAGAAAAAAAGGAAGCCAATTTGACTTCCTTTAAATTTAGTGTTGCTTGTGATAGGCCATCTTCAATTCCCATCGAAAGCGAAGCTTTCTATTCTCTTATTTCATGTTGCTCAAGTCCGGCATTTCTCTTGTAAAAGCAGGAATTCCAGTAATATCCATCCCCGTAATCAACAAGTGAATATCATGAGTTCCCTCATAAGTGACTACAGATTCTAAGTTGGCCATGTGTCGCATTATTGAATATTCGCTCGTAATACCCATTGCTCCGTGAATTTGTCTCGCCTCACGTGCAATATTAAGTGCGATTTCAACATTGTTTCTTTTTGCCATTGAAATTTGAGCTGAGGTTGCTTTGCCTTCATTTCTCAATTGTCCAAGACGTAAAGTCAATAATTGCGCCTTCGTGATTTCAGTAATCATCTCAGCCAATTTCTTTTGAATCAATTGGAACCCGCCTATTGGAACGCCAAATTGAGTTCTTTCTTTTGAATATCGAAGTGCTTGATCGTAACAATCCATTGCACTTCCAAGAGCACCCCAAGCGATACCAAAACGAGCAGAATCAAGGCAGCTAAGTGGCGCGCCCAAACCAGATCTTCCAGGTAAAATATTTTCTTTTGGAATTTTCACATCAGTAAAAATCAACTCTCCAGTTGCCGAAGCTCTTAGCGATAATTTTCCGTGCATTTCAGGAGTAGAAAAACCTTCCATTCCTCTTTCAACAACTAATCCGTAAATTCTTCCTTCCTCATTTTTCGCCCAAACGACAGCGATATCAGCGAAAGGTGCATTTGAAATCCACATTTTAGCACCGTTTAATATATAGTGGTCACCAGCATCTTTAATGTTGGTAAGCATTCCACTTGGATTAGAACCATGATCTGGTTCCGTTAATCCAAAACAACCAATCATTTCACCGGACGCCAATTTTGGAAGGTATTTTTGTTTTTGTTCTTCAGATCCGTATTTCCAAATTGGATACATCACTAATGAACTCTGTACAGATGCCGTTGAGCGAAGTCCAGAATCACATCTTTCCAATTCTTGCATGATTAAACCATAGGAAATTTGATCTAACCCAGGTCCGCCGTATTCTTCAGGAATGTAAGGTCCAAATGCACCAATTTCTCCCAATCCTTTTAAAAGGTGCATCGGAAAGGTTGCATTCTCGTAGTGTTCGTCAATTATAGGAGATACTTCCTTTTTAACCCAAGCGCGTGCCGCGTCGCGAACAAGCTTGTGTTCTTCGGACAATAAATCATCCATGTTAAAGTAGTCAGGATGCGTATATAAATCAGTTCTCATAGAGTTACATTTAATAATGACCAAAATTAACTATATTTTTTGTCTTTGTTAAAATAATTTCAAAATCAAAAGGTAACTTTGTAAATTAATTATACAAATTAAATGGCCGTATTCACGAACCTTCTTTTTTCTTCAATGTCCTTGTCTGTTCCAAGCGAATTGAGCTCAAGAGAACCATGGTTTTCGTATGGAGTTGGTATCGTATTGTTTACATCCTTTCTATTGATTGCTTTTGCAAGACTGGCTCGGTCTAACATTTATGCTTCTTTATCTGTTGGAATGATAAAAGTTGGCTCGGTAAGAACTCACATTCGTGAAACGTTTCCGATTAACAAAAGGGGATCGATTCTCCTTTTGTTGAATTACCTAATTTCAACGGGGTTAATTGTTTATTTGTGTTTAGAAGATACTCGTGTCTGGAAAACGGATCAATTTATGATCTCTGCAGCAACACCATTCGCTTTATTCGTTGGAGCATTAATTAGCATTCGTGCTACGGGCTGGCTAACAGGGGAGTATGAGGTGCTAAGGGCTCCAATGATTATGAAAGTTTTGGGTGCGCAATCAATTGGACTGGTTTATTTTATTTGTGCGTTGGTATGGGTACTTAACCCTAATTACCAAGAGATCCTCATTCAGGTGGTGATTTGGACATTTGCCATCGAGAGTTTTATCCGCATAATTAAGAGCGTTCTAGTTGTTTATGGACAAGGAGTGTCATGGTATTATATAATTTTGTATTTTTGCACCCTCGAAATTCTACCATTGTACGTCGTATATTACTTCGTAATGCAGGATTTTATAGGATAGCATTTTTGTTGAATTAAATATTTGAAACATTGGCAATCAAGACTATATTAGTTTCTCAACCCAAACCAGAAGGGAAGAAATCCCCATATTTCGATTTGGCGGAGAAATACGAATTGAAGATTGATTTCAGATCATTCATTCATGTTGACGGCATAGATGCTCAAGAATTCAGAACGCAAAAAATTGATTTAGCGGAGCATACGGCTGTAATTCTTACTTCTAAGACTGCCGTAGACCACTTTTTTAGAATTTCACAAGAAATGCGTTTCACAGTGCCAGATAGCATGAAGTACTTTTGTATTTCTGAAGCCGTTGCTTATTATCTTCAAAAATACGTTGCGTACAGAAAACGGAAAATATTTTTTGGTAAACAAACGATCGTCGATTTAGTTGATGTTTTGAAAAAGCATAAAAAGGAAAACTTTTTACTTCCTTGTACGGATAGACTTCGTGACAATATTCCTGCTACCCTGGAATCAAACGATTTAAACTTTACAAAAGCAGTTTTATATAGAACTGTCGCATCGGATTTATCGGATTTGGAAAATGTGTATTATGACATGCTTGTTTTCTACAGTCCTGGCGGAATTGAATCACTTTTGAAGAATTTCCCAGATTTTAGGCAAAATGACACTGTAATTGCTGCTTTTGGCCCTACAACTGCTAATGCGATTGTGAAAAACAATTTGAGATTAGACTTGCACGCTCCTCAACCAAATGCTCCTTCAATGACAGGTGCTATTGAGAATTTCGTAAAGGAGAAGTAAATTTCTATTCTATAATTTTCTGGAGCACCATTTTAATGTGATTAACGCCGTCTGACGCGTTCATATTAATTTTCATGAAACCATTTGGCACATTCAATTCATTTGCCTTAGGGTCTATTATATAACGATGTGAGGCGTTTTCTGCAAAATGAATCAATCCAGCTGCGGGTTGAACTTGTAAAGAGGTTCCAATTACCACCAATAGGTCTGCTTTAAATAGAAGCTCTATTGCCTCGTCATAAGCAGGAACAGCCTCTCCAAACCAAACTACGTGTGGGCGCAATCGATACCCACTTGGGCTAAAATCGGTCGCTTTTAATTCCCAGCCCTTGATTTCAAAATATTCTGATTCTTGATCAAGACCGCTGGATTTGGCGTACCGAATGTTTCCATGCAAATGATGCACATTGGTGCTGCCTCATCGTTCGTGCAGATCATCAATATTTTGAGTAATTATTATTATGTCAACAATTTCTTCCAAAGAAGCGAGACCAATATGGGCCGAATTGGGTTGTGCCTCAATAATTGATTTTCGCCGTTGATTATAAAATTCCGTTACTAAATCAGGATTTTTTTCCAAGCTTCTGGGGTTGCAACATCCTCGATGTTATAATTTTCCCACAACCCATTAGAATCGCGAAAGGTTTGAATACCACTTTCGGCACTCATACCTGCACCAGAAAAGACGACGATTGTTTTCATAAAGTAAGTATACAAAAAAAGCCCTCTCGATCAAATCGAGAGGGCTTCATCTTTTCAATTTTGACTAGGCCAAATTTGTTTTATTAATTGATAACAACGTTTTCAGTGTGAACACTGTTTTCAGTTGAAATAGTAACTAAGTAAGATCCACTTGCTAAATCAGCAACTGGGAAAGTAACATTTTTAGATCCTGCCTGAGAAGCTAAAACTCTACCTTGTAAATCCAAGATTGAAACTACGAAATCATTTGCTTCTGTTGAGAAGTTAACATTAAGTACTTCAGATGCAGGGTTAGGGAAGATAGAAACTTCTTCGAAGATTACTTCGTTAATTGAAGCATCACCATTTGCATTGAACAATCCGGCATCAGAACTAAGAAAGTTACCACCAGCAACCAAAGAGTTGCCATTACCATCTTTCACGTTGAAAGAACCAACTCCGTAACCTCCATCAATTCCATCTCCGTATGAATCAAGGATTTCGAATGTGTAACAGTCGTTAACTACGATAGTAGCATTAACTGGAGCTTGAACAGTAGTGCCGTTAGCAGCTAAATCTGCCCATGGCCCGCCAGAAGCGATTGTTGCTCCAACGCCGTCTTTAATAGTCCAAGTAGTTTCTGAAGCATAACGGTCAGTCGTCAATTCAACAGTAACGACTAATGTTTCTGATGATGCACTTGCAGAAGCAATGAATGTGGTAGATCCAGAGTTATCTGAAGTATTATCAGCAACACCATTAGGATTTGAAACAGTCACGTTCAAATCGTTTGATCCAACATTAGGAACAAATGAGATTGGGTCTAAAGTAACAATTTGAGTTGCACCAGGTGCGATGTTACCAGTCCAGTTCATAACAATAGGTGTTCCTCCGTTCACATCATAAGTGATAGTTGCAGAAGTCATTGCGTTAGATCCCCAGTTTTGGATAGTCGTTGTTGGTGACATAGTTTGAGATCCAGAAAGATCACAATCAGCAAGATCTGGAGCAGATGCAGAGCTGAAAATCACTTCGTCAGTTGCAGTAAATCCAGTCAATGTTGGGTAAATTGCAACACCAGTTAAAATGTCACCGGCAGACTGATCTCCGTCATTAATGAAAGCGAAAATCTCAAGGTTAGCAATATCAAGGGCAACTCCATTTATATCCATTGGAAGAGTTTGTTGATAAGAAACGATTTGAGTCGCTCCCATAGTTGTAGAGTTAATAGCATCTCCCCAAACAGCGCTCAAGTAACCACGGAACATGTGCATGTGGTTGTAGTTACCATTTGGTAAAATAGCTCCTGGGTTATAAGTAGCTCCACCAGTTTGAGGTCCTTCTACGTTGTTTTGAAGAGTACCAGCATACAAGTAATTTGTTGTATTTGGAGCATCTGATGTATAATAGTATTCAACGCTAACATCTAAAACTCTAGTCATAATGTCAACTGTTGCACTGATGTGCATGTTAACTTCAGACAAATCAGCAATAATCGCTGGTACTTTATCAGCATCGTTAGTTCCTGCTGGGTGGTAAGTTTGAGATCCACCAATTGATCTTCTGTTCAAAGTAGAAGAAGGGTAACCTGTAATATTAAACGGCGCCGCCATTACATCACCATCTGGAGTTCTGAAATCTGGGGCTCCAGCCTGTGGGTTAGCATATCCACCTTCATGAATGTTAATACCGACAACGTCACCTGGGTTGTTTGTAATTGCGCTCTGAACTGCAATGTGCCCTGTAGGACAATATTGACAGTAAATTCCTGTCCACTCCTCGACAACAGCATTTCTGTTTTCTGGAGTAATGCTCACGTTCACTTGTGCTGTTCCTAAGGTAGGAAGAGCTAAAGCTCCTGCGAACAAAATCTTAGTAATGTTTTTCATAGTTCTAATGTTTGATTTTGAATAACGCAATTTCATACTTTTTATTGGATTATAAAAAGTATACATAGGGAATTTAAGCAACTATTGTAATCCTAAAAACAACGATTTTTAAGAAAGCTAACAAAAGTTACATTTCTTAACGTTCCAAAGTCTAATCTTATGCAGTTATCAATTGATTAGTACCGCCCATTCAATGCTCTAATCAAAGTCCATAAAATACATACCATATATATAATGTAAGAAACTATCACTTTCCCTTCGGTCGTATGCTCACGCTTTTTCTTATCTTTGCTCGCTTCAAAAGACCGTACATGGCGAAAATTAGAAAACAAGACGCATTGGATTATCACTCATCTGGCAAGCCAGGGAAAATTGAGGTTGTTCCAACAAAACCATATTCATCACCGAGAGACTTGTCTCTGGCATATTCACCTGGTGTGGCAGAGCCCTGCTTAAAAATTGCAGATAACAAAGAAGATGTCTATAAATATACAAGTAAAGGAAACCTAGTTGCAGTAATTTCTAATGGAACAGCTGTTTTAGGGTTAGGTAATATCGGACCAGAAGCTTCTAAGCCGGTAATGGAAGGAAAAGGGTTGTTATTTAAGATCTTTGCAGATATTGATGTATTCGATATTGAATTGGATGCAGCCGATCCGGATCTGTTCGTTCAAACAGTGAAGGCAATGGCGCCTACTTTTGGCGGAATTAACTTGGAAGATATAAAAGCGCCCGAAGCATTTGAAATCGAAAGACGCTTAAAGGAAGAATTGGACATTCCAGTAATGCATGATGATCAGCATGGCACTGCGATCATTTCTTCAGCGGCTTTGCTAAATGCATTGGAGTTGGCTAAGAAAAAAATTGAAAAAGTAAAATTTGTGGTGTCCGGAGCTGGAGCCTCTGCTCTCTCGTGCGCAACACTATATTGGAAATTAGGAGCCAAAAGGGAAAACATCTACATGTTCGACTCTAAGGGTCTTATCCATGAAGGAAGAACAGATTTAGATTCCAATAAGAAAGTATTTGCAAAACATACAAAGGACGTTGCTTTCGCAGCCGCGTTTAAAAAGGCAGATGTATTCCTTGGATTGTCAAGAGGTGGGATTGTTAGCAAAGAGATGATTTCTACAATGGCCAAAGACCCCATTGTTTTTGCTTTGGCGAATCCGGAACCAGAGATTGGTTATAATGAGGCTACTTCAGTTCGAAAGGATATTATAATGGCTACAGGAAGGTCTGACCACCCAAACCAAGTGAACAATGTTCTTGGTTTCCCATTTATTTTCCGTGGAGCACTAGACGTTAGAGCAACAACGATTAATGAAGAAATGAAATTAGCGGCAGTTAAGGCTATTGCTGCACTTGCTAAGGAAACTATTCCCGAGGAAGTTATTGAAGCTTATGGTGAAAAGAACATTTCTTTTGGTCGTGAACAATTCATTCCAAAACCACTGGATCCACGGTTGATTTATTACGTTGCTCCAGCAGTGGCGAAAGCAGCTATGGATTCTGGTGTTGCAAAAGAACCGATTAAAGATTGGGACGAATACGAGATGACATTGAAAAACCGTCTTGGACTCGATAATAAATTACTCCGAAACATTACTGAGAAAGCACAACGTTCTCCAAAACGTGTTGTTTTTGCAGAGGCGGATAATATCAAGATTCTTAAAGCAGCTCAAACGGCTTGGGAAGAAGGCGTAGCAATGCCAATTCTTCTTGGGAATAGAGGTATAATTGAGGCGCTAATCGAAGAGTATGCTATTGAAATTCAAGATATAACAATCATCGATCCTAAGTCTGGTGAGGAAAAGGAACGAAGAACGGTATTTGGAAAGGCCTTTTTTGAGAAACGAAAACGAAAAGGCGTTACAGAGTTTGAAGCCGTTCAGATCATGCGTGAAAGAAATCACTTTGGTGCCATGATGGTAGAGTTGGGTGATGCTGACGCAATGATTACTGGTATTACAAGAAATTATCGTGATGTTGTTCGACCTGCATTGCAAATTGTAGGATTACAAAAGGACATGAGCAAAGTTGCGGGAATGTATATTCTTGATACGAAGCGTGGACCTTTATTCCTAGCCGATACTACGATTAATAAAAACCCAACAGCGGAGGACATTGCTGAAATTACATCAAATGTTGCAAAGACGATCCGTAAGTTCAAAGTAACACCAAGAGTTGCTTTATTGAGCTATTCTAATTTTGGTTCTTCGCCAGGAGATGATCCAAGTAAAATGGCGAAAGCGGTCAAGTTAATTAAAGAGAATGACCCCAATTTAGTGGTCGATGGTGAGTTACAGGCCAATTTTGCTTTGAACAATGTATTAATGAATGAAAAATTTTCTTTCTCAGATTTGGCGAATAAAAAAGTAAATACATTGATTTTCCCAAATCTTTCTGCGGGTAACATTGCTTACAAGCTTTTACAAGAAATGACTGAAGGTGATGCAATTGGACCTGTACTTGTTGGTTTAAAAAAATCAATTCACGTACTTCAAATGGGTTCCTCGGTTAGAGAGATCATCAATATGGTAAAGGTTTCTGTTGTAGACGCACAAAATAAATAAGAATGATAGGACAATTGAATGGTAAGCTTATTGAAAAGAATCCGACGTCATTAGTTATTGACTGCGGAGGAGTTGGATATGAGGTTAAAATCTCATTGAATACCTACAGTGCTCTTGGCGCTGAGGAGGCGGTGAAAATCTACACCAAATTTATTGTTCGTGAAGATGCACAATTATTATACGGATTTGCTGAGCCGGTAGAACGCGAGATGTTTAACCATCTTATTTCTGTTTCAGGAATTGGACCAAATACCGCAATGATCATGTTGTCGTCCATGGTTCCAGAGGAGATTGCCAATGCAATTCAAACGGATGATGTTAAAACAATACAGAGCGTCAAGGGAATAGGTGCAAAAACAGCGGAGCGAGTTATCGTTGATTTGAGGGGTAAAATGTTAAAAATGGCCTTTTCGACCGAAAATATCTTCACTACGAACAATACGAACCATTTTGACGCGTTAACAGCATTGGTTTCCTTAGGGTTTGATAAAAAATCCGCCGAGAAAGCGATTGATAAAGTAAGTGCGGGAGAAGAATCAGTCGAACAATTAATCAAGGAGGCTTTGAAAATACTATAAGGTTGAAGACTAAACATCTACATATTAGACTTACTGCATTATTGTGCATAATTTGCATAGGGAATGTTATTGGACAAGATACTTTAATCTACCCTATAACGCCAACATACGATCCGACACAGACTCAACAACAGAGTTTTGATTTAGGAGATCCAACATCAATTCAGCAAACCATTATATATGATCCAATTACAGGAACGTATGTCTTTAAGGAATCAATTGGTGTAAACGATTTGAATTACAGAAACCCTTCAATGATGACCTTTGAAGAGTATATTGAATACGAGCGCCAAAAATCACTTCGAGAGAATTGGAAGAGTAAAATTGATGATAACACGGCACAAAATCAACCGATCGAATTTCCAATTACAGTTCCCGGGAAGTTATTCGAGAACTTTTTCGGATCAGATCAAATTACAATTCGACCTCAAGGAAGTGTTGAACTTTCATTTGGTGTCAACTCTTCGAGATACGACAATCCAATCCTTCCTGTTAAACAAAGAAGAATTACGCGTTTCGATTTCCAGCAACAAATTCAAATGAATCTTGTTGGACAGATCGGCACAAAACTTAAAATTGGAACAAGCTATAACACTCAAGCGGCTTTTGATTTTGACAATCAACAAAAACTTGAATACGTTGGGAATGAGGATCAAATCATGCAAAAGATTGCATTGGGTAATGTTACGTTTGACTTGCCTACGTCCTTGATTCCAAGTTCACAGACTTTGTTTGGTGCAACAACTCAATTGAAATTTGGTAAAACAACGGTTGATTTAATTGCAGCATCATCCAAAGGAAAACGACAAGAAATTAATATTAGTGGTAAGGCTCAAGTTCAAGCATTTGAATTAGGTGCAGACAACTACGAAGCTAACCGCCACTATTTCGTTAATATGTATCATAGAGATCATTATAACGAATCAATGTCAACGTTGCCAATTCCAAACACAACCATCAATATCACACGGATGGAGGTTTGGTTGACCAACAGAACAAATAACACGGAGAACACAAGAAATATTATTGGATTCTCTGATTTGGGAGAAGCCTTGCCTACAAATGTTCAAGGTGCGCCTGGATCATATGCTGCATCGGACATTCCAGACAATGAAGCAAATGGACTGTATTCATGGGCGTCGTCGAATCCTCAAATTAGAGGTTTTGTTGGAGCTGTTTCATCGTTGAATAGCCAAGCCGTTACTCCAGGGCCTTTTCAGCAAAGTGTTCATTATGAGAAAGTTGAAAACGCACGAAAATTAACAGAACAAGAATTTAGCTACAATGCTCAAATGGGATTCATCTCATTGAACCTTCCATTAAACAATGATGAAGTTTTGGCGGTGGCATACGAGTATACTTATAGAGGTGAAACATATCAAATTGGCGAATTCTCTACAGATGGAGTTTCTGGTCAAGATGCCCTAATCCTAAAATTATTGAAAGCGACAATCATGAACCCAAACACGAAGATTTGGGATTTGATGATGAAGAATGTTTATTCAATCGGAGCTTATCAAGTAGATCAAGAAGGATTTAGATTGGATTTATTGTACAACAATCCTGACAATTCTGTATTGATTCCTTTGTTGCCAATTGATGGTGTTGATGACAAGCAATTGGTGACTTTATTAGAAATGGATAGAATCAATCAAGTTCAACAGCCTTTCTCGGATGGTGTGTTTGACTTTGTTCCCATTCAATTCAATGGAAATCGAGCCGAAAGTGCAGGTACAATCAATACTAGAAACGGTAGGGTTTATTTCTCAACAATTGAACCTTTTGGTCAAACATTAGCCGACAAACTTCAGGCTGCTGGATTGCCCCCTATTCTAATAAATCAAGTTGCTTTCACTGAATTATACGATTCAACGCAAACTGCAGCGCAACAAATTCCTAGCAAGAACAGGTTTAGTTTCAAAGGAGAGTACCAATCTTCGATTAGTTCTGACATTCCTTTGAATGCGCTTAACGTTCCTGAAGGAGCAGTTACTGTTACGGCGGGTGGAATTAAATTACAAGAAGGAACGGACTATACGGTTGATTATAACCTTGGCCGTGTTAAAATATTGAACTCTGGAATCTTAGAGTCAAACACTCCAATCAAAATTTCGATTGAAAGCAATTCAGTTTTCGGCTTCCAGGCCAAATCTTTAATTGGTTCCAGAGTTGCCCATCGATTCGGAAACCGATTGAATGTTGGTGCCACTTGGATGCGAATGATGGAACGTCCGGTAACACAAAAAGTTGATATTGGAAGTGAACCATATAAGAATAACGTCATTGGATTCGATTTACAATATAATACAAAGGTGCCATTCATAACCAAATTGGTTGATTGGATTCCTGGACTTTCGACAAAAGCTCCATCGACATTCTCATTCCAAGGCGAATTTGCACATTTAATTCCTGGACAACCTAGAGCAATTAATAAAGAAGGAACGTCTTATGTAGATGATTTTGAAGGTGCTCAAAGTGCCATTGATTTGAGGTCATTTACAGCATGGCGTTTGGCGTCGATACCACAAGGTCAGTCGGATTTATTCCCTGAAGGAGCAAAGAAAGATTTGGCAGCAGGTTATCAAAGGGCTGGAATTCACTGGTATGTGATTGATCCATTGTTTTATCAAAGTAGTGCACAAACACCGCAACACATTAAGGACAATCCTGAACAATTGTCTGATAGTAGAATGCGTTTGGTTAGTCAAACAGATGTGTTTCCAAACCTTCAATTGGCTTACGGTTCTCTTCCTAATGTTCCAATTTTAGAATTGGCTTACTACCCAAAAGAACGTGGGATGTACAATTATGACACTGCCGATGTCAACATTGATCCCAATGGCAATTTTAATGATCCAGAGAATAGATGGGGTGGTATAATGCGTGCATTGACAACAAATAACTTTGAGCAAACGAACATTGAGTACATTCAATTCTGGATGCTCGACCCATTCAATGATGATGCTGAAGGAGTTGATCCAAATGGAGCTCACAATGGTGGTGACTTGTATTTCAACCTTGGGAATATATCAGAGGATGTTCTTCCAGATTCAAGAAAAAGTTTTGAAGATGGATTATCTCCTGAAGGGTCTTCCGATACTGAAAACACAGATATTACAGATTGGGCAAGAATTTCGACAGAACAAGTTGTCGTAAATGCATTTGATACAGATCCTATTGCAAGAGTAAATCAAGATGTTGGATTGGACGGTTGGAACAATGCAGATGAAAAAACTGCATTCTTGGCTTACGTTTCATGGGTAGAAGGGAATCCAAATTTAACTGCTGCAGCTAAATCTAGAATGATTTCCGATCCATCAAGTGATGATTACAATTTTTACCGTGATGATGTTTATGATACGGATGAATCATCAATTTTAGAAAGATATAAGGCGTATAACGGAATGGAAGGGAACTCATACACAACTGAGATGTCCGATACCGCAAACGCTGCAGGATACCCAACATTAGGTTCAAACAATCCAGATATTGAGGACATGAACATGGACAACAATTTGTCTGAAACGGAAGCGTACTTCCAGTACAAAGTTAGTTTACGCCCAGGAGATATGGTTGTTGGACAAAACTTCATTACAAGTGTTCAAACGTATACAAGCGGAACCAAAACAGAAAACTGGTACCAATTCAAAATTCCAATTCGCGATTATGAAAAATCGGTAAATGGAATTATAGATTTTCGATCCATTCGCTTCATGAGAATGTTCATGAAAGAATTTGACGAAGAAGTTGTTTTACGATTTGCTAGACTTGAATTCATTCGAGGTGAGTGGAGAAGATATTTCGAAGATTTAACAGAACCAGGAGAAGGCGTAACAGTTGACCCTAACTTAACATCATTCAATGTAGGTACGGTAAACATTCAGGAGAACGAACAAAGATCACCAGTTAAGTATGAAATTCCACCAGGAATTATTCAAGAGGTTGATCCATCACAAACCTTCCAAAGACAATTGAATGAACAGTCGTTGACATTAGAGGTATGTGATTTACAAGACGGAGATGCTAGAGCGGCTTATAAAAACGTTCAGTTCGATGTTAGAACATATAAGAAATTGAAAATGTTCGTTCATGCTGAGGCAGTGGAAAATGCAGCAACTCAATTGAATGATGATGATGTTAGTTTGTTTGTAAGATTGGGAACAGACTTCATTGATAACTACTACGAATATGAGATTCCGTTGAAAACAACTGCTTGGGGTTCAACATTGGATACTGAGATTTGGCCTGAAGAAAACAATATTGAAATTGTATTTGAAAAGTTACTTCAATTGAAACTTGACCGAAATGCTCAAATAGCAAGTGGAAACGGACTGGTGTCTTATATTAGTGAGTTTGAGCGATTGATACCTGCTGATCTAGCGAATGGAATTAATGAAGTTCTTATTAAGGTAAAAGGAAATCCAAACCTTCAAGGTCTTAAAACGGTAATGGTTGGTGTTCGTAATCCGCATAAAAACAAGCATGAACTAGAGACCTGGAATGAAGATGGTTTGCGGAAGTGTGCAAATATTTGGATTAACGAATTAAGATTAACGGATTTTGTAAGCGAAGGGGGTTCTGCTGCTGTTGCGCAAATGCGTCTTCAAATGGCAGACTTTGCCAACATCAATATGTCAGGGAATTACTCAGGAATAAACTGGGGAGCTGTTGACAGCAGAGTACAAGACAGACAACGAAATCAACAGATTGGGTTTGATATGAACGCAAATGTTCAATTGGGTCAATTCTTTGGTAAGAAAGCGAAAGTTTCTTTGCCTTTCTTCTACGGTTATTCCTTGGGTATTGTGAATCCCGAATACGATCCATCTAATCAAGATATTCGATTGGAAGATATAGAAGATATTGGTGAAAGAAAGCGACTGGCAAAATTAGGTCAGGAATATCAAGCACGTAAATCGTATAACTTTACCAATGTTCGTAAAGAACTCAAAGCGGGGGTTAAACCTCATTTTTGGAGAGTTTCAAACTGGGCTGCAAATTATTCCTATTCTCAGGATAACTCAAGGGATTATAATACGGCCAAAGATGAAACAAGAACGTGGAGCGGAGGGTTGAATTATGCGTATTCATTCAATACAAAACCAATCACACCATTTAAGAAAGTTAAGTTTTTGAAAAAATCCAAATGGTTCTCTATCGTTCGTGATATGAACTTATATTTGGCACCTAAGAATGTGTCGTTCACAAACGATTTAATGAGATCGTATAATGAACGTAAGATTAGAAATAACGTATTACCAGATTATGATTTTGCGCCGGTTTTCGTCAAGCGTTTTAACTGGAACAGATCATACAACCTTGGATATGATATTACCAGAAAACTTAAATTTCAATTCTCAGCAACCAACCGATCAATTTTTGAAGAAGGTGACGGAGGGGTTGATAGAAAAGAGTATACAGATGGATTTAGAGATTTCAAAGATTCTGTAAGCAATCAAATGAGCACTTTCGGGCGTGGAATGGATTATATGCACAACTATAGTTTCAGTTATGCTGTTCCTTTCGAAAAAATTCCTGCAACAGATTGGTTGAGTGCTAACATCAAGTACTCAGGAACATACAACTGGCAAAGAGCCCCATTGGGACAAGCTGAATACGGGAATATTGTTCAGAATAGTCGAAATATTAACGTAACAGCTCAAGCCAACTTAACCTCGCTTTATAATAAAGTGCCTTGGTTGAAGAAAGTAAATACGGATGGAAAGAATAATAGCAGAGGAAGACCGGGCGGCAAAATAAGTTCAAGATCTAACGCGACAGATGGAAACGGCGGAAGGGGTAGTGATTCGAAACCAAAAGACACGCTGCTTCCTCCGATGCCAATCGACTCAATGACACCGAAGCAACTTCGCAAGTGGGAAAGAAAACTGAAGCGCTTCGAGAAGAAACAAGAACGTCAAGAGATAAGAGAGAAAAAACGTGATGGTAAAGTGCATCCAGTTGCAGGGTTTGGAGCAAGAATGCTAATGTCTGTTCGTAATGTATCTGGAACCTATTCATTAACAAATGGGACATTACTTCCTGGATACAATCAAGAAGTAGGTGTTTTAGGATTCAATCCGCAATTTAATAGCGGCATGGGCGGCTTTATATTTGGCCAACAGCGCTATTCTGTTTTTGGAACTGATTCCGGTTATGATGCTGCTCAGATGGCTTTAGGAAATAATTGGCTGGTTCAAAATGAAAACTTGAACAGACAGTATTCTAACACCCACAATCAAGTATTTAACCTAAGAGCAAACCTTGAACCTATTAAGGATCTTTCGATTGAGCTTACATTGAATAGAACGTATTCGAACAGCTCGAATGAATTCTTTAGGTGGAATACAACTGAAAATATTTTCAAAAGTGAAAGTAGAGTAGATATAGCTACGTTGACATACTCAAATGTTTCTTTCAGTTCCGCATTTACGAAACTTGGAAACGACTTCGAATCAGAAGTCTTCACAGATATGTTGAACAAGAGAGAAGAGGTTTCTACACTTCTTGGAAGTAGCAATACAAATTCTAATGCTACTGCTTCTGGTTACTATGATGGTTACGGAAGAACGCAACAAGAAGTTGTGATGGGAGCATTCTTAACGGCTTATTCGAACAGAAAGGTAAGCGATAAGAACATAAATGCGGTTAACAATGCACCACTTCCAAACTGGTCGTTGAATTACAATGGTTTGAAGAATTTTGCCTTCATGAAGAAACATTTGAAGAACTTTGTAATTCGTCATGCTTACAGTTCAACTGTTAGTGTATCAGGAATGCAAACGAATCTTGCAGGTGTATTTGACGCAAACGGTAATAATGCTTCTGCTCGTGATTTAAATGATAACTTTATTGCGAACATGCAAGTTCAAAATGTCGCAATCACCGAAAGATTCTCTCCACTGATTGGATTGGATGCAACTTGGTTGATCAAAAGTAAAGGACAAGCACAAGGTTTGATTACAAAATTCGAATACAAAAAAGACCGTAGCGCAGTTCTTTCAATTGTGAACAATCAAGTGACTGAGATTTTAGGGGCTGAGTGGGTTATCGGTACAGGTTTCAAATTCAAGAAAGTACAATTGCCTTTCAAGAAGGTGAAACCGAATGATTTGAGTGTGAGATTTGATCTTTCATTTAGAGATAACCTAACTGTAATTCGAAAAGTAGCTGAAAACACAAATCAAGCAACGGCAGGTCAACGCGTTATTTCGATTAAATCATCTGCAGATTACAACTTTACGAAGAACCTGATTGTATCATTCTATTATGATCAAACATTGAATACGCCGAAAGTGACAACGTCTTATCCTACTGGGAATTTAAGTACGGGAATCCGATTGAGATTTAACCTTGCTGGAGTTCAATAATGAATTTAAGAAAGGCGCAACCTGGTGACGAAAATTCTATCCTCGAATTAATAAAAGGATTGGCGGAATATGAAAACGAACCAGATGCCGTTGTAAATACTTCTAAAAAGCTTCACGATGACTTGTTTAAACACAAGCATTGTGAAGCTTTTGTTGCTTTGGTCGGTTCAGAAATAGTAGGCTTCTCACTTTTCTATACTTCTTATTCTACTTGGAAAGGCCCGTCTATTTATTTAGAAGACCTCTTTGTCCTTCCTGAAGCGCGCAAGACGGGTGCAGGGTCATTGCTATTCGATGCGGTTGTCAATACCGCCAAAGAACGAAAGGTGTTACGTATGGATTGGCAAGTGCTAGAATGGAACGAATTGGCAATCAAGTTCTATGAAAAGAAGAACGCTTTACTTGATCCTGAATGGATTAACGGCCGCTTGGTTTTTGAGTACGAAGACGGTTAGCATTTTCCCCGTTAATTATTCGTTATAGATTTCGACATTGAAAGCATTAGACTTAACTTTGCAACCATTCCATTCTTATGAAAGTATTAATTGCAGGAGGAACAGGGTTGATAGGATCACACCTATCACGTTTACTTGTTCAAAAAGGACATGAGGTTAAACTATTGTCTCGAAGACCATCAGAAGGACCAATTATTCATTGGGATCCGGCATTGAAAGAACTGGATTCAGATTTGATTCAGGACACCGAAATTGTTGTCAATCTTTGCGGTGCTGGAATTGCAGATAAACGATGGAGCGCTAAAAGGAAAAAGGAACTTTTAGAATCAAGAGTTTTACCTACTCAGTTCTTGTTTGAACATAGAGAATCCATGCCTAATTTGAAGCACTACATCTCGGCTTCTGGAATTTCTTGTTATGGGTTTGAAATGAGCGAAACGCCATTCAAGGAGGAAGATGCCTATGGACAAGACTACACATCACAATTGGTGCGTCAATGGGAAGAGGCTGCCGATGTATTCAAGGTTGATTACCTACTAACGAAGATCCGTATCGCGGTTGTTCTAACGAAAGAAGGCGGAGCATTAAAAACAATGAGAGCGCCTATAAAAGTATATATTGGAGCTACAATTTCACCGGGAACCCAATTAATGCAATGGATCCATATTGATGATTTATGCGCTGCATTTCTCCATTCGATTGAAAACAAACTGGAAGGAACCTACAATACTTTAGGCAACAATTCAACGAATAAAGAAGTGATGGTTTCTCTCGCTAAATCAATGAATAAGCCAATGTGGCTTCCACCTGTACCAAAATTTATGATGAAACTCCTGTTCGGTGAAATGGCTGATATCTTAATAAATGGCGTTGAAGTTTCAACCGAAAAATTAAAAAGAACAAACTTCAAAATTGAACATACAGAGATCCAAGAAGCGATAAACTCGTTGCGTTAGATTACAATAAATCGTTGGCCAAATTTGCCAATTCAGAACGTTCTCCTTTCTCAAGTTTAACATACGCAAAAAGGGGTTGACCTTTCAGGCGATCCATTAAATAGGCCAAGCCGTTACTGTGTTCATCCAAATACGGAGTATCAATTTGGTTCACATCTCCCGTAAAGACAATTTTTGTTCCATCTCCAGCTCTGGTGATAATCGTTTTTATCTCGTGTGGCGTTAAGTTTTGCGCCTCATCAACGATGAACATGATGTTGGATAAACTTCTCCCTCGAATGAAGGCCAAAGGTGTAATAACGAACTTTCCGCTTTCCTCTAGGGCTGTAATGGTCTTCCGTTTCTTTTCATTTTCCCCAAATTGAGATTTGATAAATTTCAAATTATCCCACAACGGTTCCATATAAGGACCAATCTTGTCACTGGCGTCACCAGGCAAGAATCCTATCTCTTTATTGGATAATGGCACAATTGGGCGAGCTAAAATGATTTGATCGTACCTATTATGTTGTTCCAATGCAGCGGCCAAAGCCAACAGTGTTTTACCTGTTCCTGCAACACCTTGCAAAGCCACAAGCTTGATGTTTTCATTCGTTAAGGCATTAAATGCAAAAGCCTGTTCCGCATTCTTAGGCTTTATTCCATAAACGAATTCCTTTTCGATTCGTTCGATGCGGTCCAATTGCGGATTGTAAACAGCAAGCGAAGAAGATTTTCCATTTTTCAAAATGTAATAGCCATTGGCAATTTTATTCTTCCCAAGAAGTCCATTTTCTTCAATATTTCCCTTCGTGAAAATCTGACGAATTTGATCCGAATCTACATTCTCAATGTTGCAAACACTTGCCGGTTCATTGTCGGCGCTCACTTTTCCTGTTTCGTAATCTTCTGCGTTAATCCCTAGTGCTTTCGCCTTAATTCTAAGGTTGATATCTTTTGTGACCAAGATCACTTCAATCTTTGGATTGTTTTGCTTTAAAAACAGTGCGGCGTTAATAATTTTATGATCATTTTTACCACGAGCATATATGTCTTCGGCATTCAAGCCTTCAGGTTCAGCAACCAAAATAACTTTAAATTTACCCAAGTTTTTAGCCAATGGAATCCATTCTTGCAAACTATGGTTCGCCGACAATTTATCAATAAACCGTATGACTTCTCTAGCGGAAAAATTCTTCGTATCGTTCCCAATCTTGAAATTGTCCAATTCCTCTAAAACGGTGATAGGGATGGCTACATCTTGTTTACCAAAATGAGTAATCGATTGATGGTCATGCAGCAATACTGAAGTGTCAAGTACGAAGATCTTTTTCTTTTTCGCCATAGTGAGAGTGTTTTTCCTTTAAGTTAGTAGTATCCAAAGATTGGGCCTTATTTTCTAGAACGTAGTTATCGACATTATCTTGTGAATTACGAATGGATTGTCATAAGTTAATGTTGTCGCTAATGATTTTATCGAGAGGAATCTGAAGCCTTCCGTAGAGCGTTTTCACCTTGGTAGAGTCCAGATAAATCAAATAAGGTGTTTTCTTGTGCGTAAAAAGGATTTCGTTTTGAGAACTCGGGTGCAATGCCGGAAGGAATTTGCTCGTATGGAACATTAATGACGTATCCGTCTGGTGCATTTGAAGCGGGGGAGAAAACAACATTCTGTATTTACCCTCTTGTTTCGTCATGATTCCCTTATTCAATAATTTATCGATCAATGGTCTATTCGAAGCATTTGTGGAAAGGTAAACCGAATAACCGGGGACCTTTATCGTTTTGTACTTCACAACTTCCGAGACATTGAAATTCTCATCCAATTCAGATTCTATGTACCTCTCCTGAACACGTTCAATTCCACCTTGTCTAAACGCAACATTGCCTTCCCATGCATTCATCAAATCGTTGACGGGGAATTTTATTTTTTCTCCTATTTTGGTCAACAATCGAATTATAGGATCGTTAGGATTGTTCCTCAAGCGCCCAATGTCGCAATGGATTCTAGCATTCGTTCGTGTGAATTCTTGAGGTAAATAGTTCCAACCCGATTTTTTGATTTGAAAAGCAAGTGTGTCAAATTGATTGACCTGTGCATTTAGGGTCAAGCTAGATGAATCATTTGCGACGGAAATCAGAATCGATTTAATCCCGTTTTCTGCAAGATTTTCCGTTGTGGCTTGCGCAATGATTCCATGGCTAGTATTCGATTGTTGGTTTAAGAACACTCTCCATTTTGGCGGAATTTCGTTGAGCTTGGCAAATAAAATATCATGATACGTTCTTTTGAAATTCTTCCCCTGATACACCAATAGCCAATCTTTTCCATATGAGAAATAAATGCCATGCTTATTGTATTTGTAAACCCTTCGGTTGTAGACAACAGTATCCTTTAAGTCAAGCAGATTGTCCAAACGATTCATTCCAATGTGCACGGAACTACTGTCTGTGATCTTAAATAGGATTCCGAAAGATTGAATTTCCCAATCCTTTTCATCAGCGAAAAAGAAGGCCGATTCCTGAAAATCAATACCAAAAGCCTTTCCTTGGCTTAGAATAAATTCAGGCGAAAGGAACTCACGAAAAGGGATTCGATAATGATACAACGAACTCGATAGCGCACGTGTCAAGTCAAGAACATTTGATCTCCCAATCACATCAGCATCCGGTAACCGATCAACAAATCGAGGTCCCTTTTGGGGTTCGGGTTCCCACGGCCGAATAAATAATAAGGCCACAAATATTCCTACAAAGGCAACTAGTATCGCGATTTTCTTTCGCATTGTCCTATTTAGAAATTACGTACATACTATTTATTAGATCTAAAATATACGTGCCAGAATTGTCATATTCGCCTTCAAATTGATAAGAAAGGTTAAATGATGTCCCTGACTTCGTCGACTTTGAAGAAGAAAGCTCTAACGATCCTGATTTCCCTCTGAATACATCGATCATTTCGTTTTCACGGCCATTGAAGATCTCTTTTGGAAGTTCTGCAATCGCTTTCGATAAATCTGCATGAAGGTAAACTGCTCCACCTTTCATTCCTTTCTTCACTTGTTTCTTAGAAATGGTATTTTTTCCATATCCATCTGAGTTGTTCTTGGCAAGACTTTCATCGTTCGTGTATATGAACAGCCCATTTTTATTGATGATGTACAAAGGTGATGCATTCAATATCGCATCATCAACCATGTAATAATCACCCATGTTGTGAAATGTATTCATATGTTTACACAAGTGCTCCATTATTTTTTCAGGAATGTCATGACGATCTGTTGAGAAACCAAAAACGAATATGGGCATGTCTTCTTCTGCTTCAACTTCTTTTTCGATGTAGTCGAAAGTCTCATCATCGTAATCCCAAATGATTTTTGTTGTTTGTACTTTCTTAATTCCATTGAAAGATCCGAACATGCTTCCTTTATACGAATCGAAAAGTGCATCTTTATTCATGAATTCATCCAACAATTCAATAGTCAAACCAAGCGTTGAAAATTCTCTGCTCTCAGATTCAGTAAAGATCGGCAGAATCACATTAAATGCTTCCTGGTACGCTTTTCTTAAATCAACATTGTATGTAAAGAAAGACTGGTTGTCTTCAGGAATGTATTTTAAAATGCTCTTGTCAAACTTTGAGTTGGTCATTTCCTTATACACAGAACCAAGTTTCTCGCTATATTTCGTTTCAAGGTCCATGTCAATCGAATTATCATTGATATGAATCTCCCCAGACATTGTGTTCCCAGTGTACAATTCATTAATTCGATCGTAAAGTGATGGATACCTTCTATTCATGAATGCAAAATCACTATTGGTTTTTAGGTTTTTCGAATTGTCGATAAAGAATGTGCCTTCGGACTGACTGTTCAATTGATTTTTAAATTCCGGAGATGACTTTGTGAGCACATTTCCTTTTACAAATATGTTTTCACAGAATGCATTCATGAACTCATTTTGAAGTGTCATTTCAACTGAATCGCGAAGCTCGTAGTACGTTTTGATTGTTGGATCATCTGCAGCTTCAGGAAGATTGTCCTCTTCATCAATTGGGGTTGTAGTGTTTTCCTCAGTTTCCATTTCTTCAGTAAATTCGATTACCGACTCTTCTCGGGTCCAGCCCTCATAATCTTCATCGTAGTAATAATCGTCTTCATAGTAACGATCATCCCATCGGTAGTCATTTCCTTGAGCATACCAAATCGAATCTGTTAAATCATCTACTCTGTTTCCTGTTGGAAGCACACGGTATAAAATTCCAAGATTTCCTTTAATCGCAATTCGATTGAAATAAGAGGAATAGAATTCAACACCATCATAATTGCTTTCAATAGGCTCGAAATCATCAAAGACTTCAAAAAGTTGATCTTTATTTACAATTCCGAAGGTCAATCCTGAAACCATATAGTCATCCGCTTGGCCCATAAAAATATTGAGCTTTTGATCGAAATCAATCCCAGAATCCTTAATGGTTTTTCCAGATGTGGACCCGTCGAAAAGTTCTTGTTGAACCTCTTCCATAAACTCGTATTGCACAAGTTGATCCAAAGAAACCTTTTGTAGTAAATTAATGTTGTTGATACTAAATACTGAAGCAGCTTCCTGAGGAACCAAATCTTCTGATTGTTGGGCATTTACCCCTATAAAGGCAAGAAGTGAAGTTATGGTTAGAACTATTTTCATTTGAATCGGTTGCGCCCTTTTTAAGAACTATAAATTTCGATTTCAAAAGTACGAAAATATGAAGGTTAATTATTCGGATTTCTTTAGATAAATCGTGTTATCTAGTAGACTCGGGTTTTGCGTGAGTGAATAAGGGTCAGTGCGCAACATAATGGCTTTTTTGTTTGCAGATACTTTGGCTTGATCATTGTCAAATTTCTCAATTTCTGATTCAAATCGGCTAATTGAGGTGTAACTGCCTTCTTTCAGCAAAAGCCGGTCGGTACTTTTTATTTCCTTTGATTTCTTAATCGTTATTTCAGGAACGGATCGGTTCAATTGTGTGCCGCTAAAAATAAGCCATTTGTGATCCAATTCTGGAATGGCTTTGCCCCTATTCTCAGATAATGCAATTGTTTTAATCGCAGATTGTAATTCTGCCAAAGACGCGAAGTCACACGAAAATTTAAAAACATAATTCGTGTAATCTGCCGTAAGACTCACATTCGAAATTCCCGATTCAGACTTGAGCTGTTCGTCTAGGCGATCAATCTTCTGCTTGATTTCACCGATTGATGGAACTCTTTTACCATCCAAACTGTCCAATGCAAGAATTGAGTTGATTTTAACCTTGCTAGAACTTAAATTGATGTTGTATTTGAATGACCCGGTTCCATCCATATTTAATGTCAAATCGTCGATTATTTCAATACAGCCCGTTACGGAAAGAGCGCTCAAGGCAAGAATTAAAACGCGTAGATATTTCATGATACAAATTTATGCATTTCTCCAATACCCAAAACTGTGCCAGGGTTTTAATTAATACTTTCGTTTTTTTGCCTCGTTTGAAGCGCTTGATATTTACTATTCAGTCGAAAAAGCCTATATTTGCATGAAATATTTTGATATGCCAAACGAGAGTAGAATTTCAACGAAAAGAGCACCAAAACCAGTAGGGCTTTATCCTCACGCTCGTAAAGTTGGTGATTTATTGTTTTTATCCGGTGTTGGACCGCGCGTTGCAGGATCTGATGAAATTGACTCTGCTGTTCCAGGCTTAAAGCTTGATAAAAACGGAAACTTCATTGAATTTAATTTCGCTGCACAATGCAGAAGTGTTTTTGATAATGTCAAAATTATTTTAGAAGAATCTGGCTCAAGCTGGGATCAATTGGTAGACGTGACAGTATTCTTGGTGAACATGAAAAGAGATTTTCATGAATACAATAAGATTTATACTGAATACTTCGGAGAGAACCTGCCTTGCAGAACAACGGTGGAGATTAACTGCTTACCAACTCCTATCGCCATTGAGTTAAAATGTATTGCAACTATTAAGTAATTATGATTGGATTTATTATTCGCTGCCTTTTAGCATTAGGAATGTTGGGTAGTACTGTAGCCCTTTTTTATACAGGATATTGGGGATGGGGAATCACATTGATTTTTCCTACCATTATTGTGGGATTTTCTTTCTTCAGGAATGAAAAAATGATTCTTGCATTGAACGCTATGAGAACTGGCGATACAGACAAAGCAAAAAACTATGTAAATAGAATCTCAGCGCCGCAATTTTTACCAAGGAAACAACACGCATATGTTTTGTTTTTGAAAGCTGTTTTGAATACGCAAGAATTGGGATTTGCACAAAGTGAAGGCCTACTTCGCAAGGCAATGGTAATGGGATTGAGAACAGGTCAAGATAATGCAGTTGCTAGAATGCATCTTGCTGGAATCTGTGCTCAAACGGGCAGAAAGAAAGAAGCCGTTACTCTTTTGGCTGAAGCTAAGAAATTGGATTCATCAGGAATGATGAAAGATCAAATAAACCAAATGCAAGGTCAATTGCGTACTGCACCTTCTAAGAATCAAATGAGAATGGCACAAATGCAAGGAGGACGGCGTAAGACTCCACGGAGATAAGAACGAGATTTCGATCTTTGGATTATTTGATCCGACAACAATCGGATTTTCGAAGAATCGAGCTTTCGGACAATCGAACAATCTATGAAAAAAATTTACACAACTGGATGGTCCGATTATGAATTAATAGACGCCGGAGGTGGGAAGAAACTCGAGCGTTGGGGGAAAATTATTACGATTCGTCCAGAACTACAAGCTTATTTTCGTTCAGAAAAACCTTTTGATCAATGGAATCAAATGGCACATTGGGAGTTTATTCCAAAAGGTGCGCAATCAGGAACTTGGAAGCAATTAAAAGAAGATGCTCCCAAAGAATGGTCGATTCAATACCGGGAATTTACGTTTCAATTAAAGCTAACTAAATTCAAACATGTTGGGCTTTTTCCAGAACAACGCTTGAATTGGGACTTTATAGCCGACCACCTCGATGAATCATCGAAATTTTTAAACTTATTCGCTTATACAGGCGCTGCTTCGGTTGTTGCTAAAAGCACTGGTTCAGAATCCTTTCACATTGATTCGGTCAAGCAGCTCATTTCTTGGGCACGGGAGAACATGGAGGGGTCTCGACTCGAAAACATCAAATGGGTGCATGAAGACGCATTGAAATTTGCTGCAAGAGAAGTTAAAAGAGGTAACCACTATTCGGGAATCGTTATGGATCCTCCAGCTTGGGGAATTGGAGCAAAAAAAGAAAAGTGGAAACTCGAAGACAAGTTGGATGAGTTGATGGCGAATGCTAAAAAGTTAATCGGTCACGAGGGATTCCTTATCCTAAACACTTATTCACCAAAAGTAGAAATGAAGACTGTTGAACAACTTGCGAACCGTTATTTTGGTAAACGAGAATTTGAAGTCAATGAACTTTGGATGAAAACAACAACTGAAAAAGAGTTGTATTATGGTAACTTGTTGAGGATTAATTAGTTGTATTTTAATGCGATAGTTAAAAAAGATGGCCTGCTTTAATTTGCGCAAAAATGTAAGAGATCAGCGAGAAAGGAAATCAGACTGTTCTCAAAATCTTATCCGCCAGAATATTACTCAATTTGAAATAGCTTTCGTGCGTCCAGCCGCCGACGTGTGGGGAAAGAATAATATTGGGTGACTTCAATAAATAGCTAAAATTTGGATCGATATCTTGCTCAAAAAAGGATTCAAAACTCGTCTTTTCATATTCCAAAACATCAAGGCAAGCGCCAAGAACCTTGCCTGATTTCATTACATTCACCAAAGCGGATGTCAAAACTACTTTACCTCGCGCAAGATTGATTAAGTAGATTGATTTTTCGAATGAGTTGAAAAACTCCTCATTTGCAAAGAATATCGTTTCTTCATTCTGAGGAATATGAAAGCTAAGAACATCGGCTTTTTCAAAAATAGTTTCCAATTTAACTTCTTGAACGAACTCTGTTCCGAATCCATTTTTGTATTTGTCGTAAGCTAAAACAGTAACATCAAAGCCGCGCAATTTTTTCGCGAATGCAGTTCCATTGTTTCCATAACCGATGAGCCCGACTGTTTTACCGTCCAATTCAACACCACGGTTTCCTTCTCTGTCCCATATGCCATTGCGAACTTCAGCATCACCAGTGTGCAATTTATTGAATAATGCGAGGAGCATTCCTAAGGCATGTTCGCCTACTGCATTACGATTCCCTTCTGGGGCGTTATGCAATTCAATAGCTCGTTTTGCACAATAGTCTTCATCAATGTTCTCCATTCCAGCGCCAGAACGTGCAATAAACTTTAGGTTGGGAGCATGCTCTAGGAATCCAGGATTCATTTGGAAGCGAGACCGAATAACAATTCCAACAACATCTAAAGCAAGTGAAATACATTCTGAATAGCTCAACTCGGAACCATCAATGCAGGTATAACCGGCATCTGTGAGTCGCTGTTCTAAAATAGAGTGGGCCTTATCGAGAAAGAGAACTTTCATTACAGACCGTACATTAAAATTCCGATGGTAAAATAGATGAACAGACCTAGGACATCATTTAAGGTTGTAATGAATGGACCGGTTGCTAGAGCAGGGTCGATTTTATATCGGTCTAATATTAGTGGAATTAAAGTTCCGAATACCGCAGCAAACATAATTACCGTGAATAAGGATATACTTACAACAAGCCCTAAAATCGCATTGTCAAAAATATAAGCAAAACCATAAACAATGAGAGAAAGAACAATTCCGTTGACCAAAGCCACAAGCGATTCTTTTGCAAGTTTTTTGAAAATAGAGCCAAATTGATCATCTCCTCTTGCCAATGACTGTACTACGATTGCTGAAGATTGAACGCCAACATTTCCGCCCATTGCTGTAATTAGTGGAATGAAAAATGCCAATTGGGGCACAATCATAATATCTGCCTCGAATCCAGAAATCACCTGAGCGCCAAGTATTCCACCGAGCAAACCAATTAAAAGCCAAGGCATTCTTGCCCTTGACATTTTCCAAATACTTGAGCTGGATTCAATTTTTTCGGAGATCCCCGAGGCCATTTGCAAATCTTTTTCAGCCTCCTCTATAATTACATCGACAACATCATCAATTGTAATTCGCCCAACCAGTTTCCCCTGAAGATCAATTACAGGAACAGAAACCAAATCGTATTTCTCCATGATTTTCGCAACGTATTCGTTGTCGTCACTCGTTTTTACAGAGATCACATTTTTGTCTTGGAATAAATCTCTGATTTTTGTCAGGGGGCTAGCAAATAGCAGTCGTTTCAACGATAGAAATCCAACTAATTTATTTGCATCGTCAACAACATATATGGTATACACTTTTTCTACTTCTTCCGCTTGCCGACGCAATTCAATAACACATCGGTTCACAGGCCAATCAATTTTGGCTTGAATAAACTCCTTTTGCATCAGCCCACCGGCGGTGTCTTCGTCGTAATTTAAAAGATCAACAATATCTTCGGCAGCGTCATTATCTTGGATGTGAGAAATGATTTCTTCAATCTGTTCTTTGGGCAGTTCACTTAAAATATCTGCTGCATCATCAGAATCCAAGTTTTCGAGTTGCTCTGCGAATTCCTTAGTTGAGAAAGCGCCTAGGATTGCATCTCGCGTATCTTCATCCAACTCAATAAGAACATCCGCTTGCATGTTTTCATTAAGAAGGCCATAAAGATAGGCTGCTTCGTCTTCGTCCAACTCATCAATAATCGCTGCTACATCGGCGTCGTGCAAATCAAAAACATTTTGTTTGAACCACGCAAAGTTGCGTTGCTCAATTGCTTCGTTAACACTCTCAAGAAAATCTTTTGTCAATTTGAAACTCATGACGATGACTTTAATTTCGACGATTTAACCGATGAAAAGGTTTTTGCAAATGTACTGTTTTATATACTCCTTCCAAGTGCAGGGATAACTTAGATAGGTTAAGAAATTTGTTCTTTTTTTGAAAAGTTGAAGAATAGCCCATAGAACAAGGCGAAGAATGTTACTCCAGTTTGAGTTTCAAGGGTGTCTTCCATGAAGTAGGAAAGAAGAACAATTGACATGAATAGTACCGCAACGATTTGGCCAGATTTGAAGTTTAAGACAAAGAAACGAATATGACTCCACAGTAGAAGAACCAGGCCAACGATTCCAATTGTCAAAAGCACAGTTAAGTACATGTTGTGAGATCGGTCACGATTTTCTTCTCTTAATATGGATTTGTTGATATGATATTGATGATTAAACACCAATTGTGCATCACCCGTTCCAACCCCAATGATCCAATTTTTCTTAGCGATTTCGGCGCCCGTTTTCCAATATTCTAATCGTTGTAAAAAGGAATGACCGTTTGGATCAGAGACATTACTTAATTGATATTTTAACCCATAAATTCGAGCTATCATTCCTTTGTAATGAACTGTGGTGCAACCGTTTTCGATGGATTCGATATCCTTTTTAGTTAACTTTGAAAAGCCAACAGCATCTTTTTTTAAATCCTTCGACGCCATGTATCGAATCATTGTAGATTTAATTTGTTGCCCTTTTACGTCCAATCCTTCAAATGGAATATCTGATACTTTTTCCCATTCTCTTTTCAATTCTATTTCAGAGATGAAAATATGAATTGGTTTTCCGGTTTCTGGTGAAACAATACCAGGTTTATGATAGTATATATTTCCTTCGGCAGTTCTTCGACCAAGAGTTTTGTATGTGTAATCAGCAGGATTGTAATTGATAGGCTTGAAAACAATTACGATCATTACAGTGGTCGTTATTAAGACAGAAAACAGCCCGATTAACGCTACTAATTTCTGTTTGTGCCAAATCCAATAGAATAATATAACGGAGTAAATTCCAAGAAGTGTGATCGCTCCCGAAAGGATTTGACTGAAATACGTGTAATAATTGAGCCAAATGAGAAGGACGATCCAGAGTAGGATTGGCCCTTGTTTTTTAACCAAGAAGTGGATAAGAATAGCAACCGACATCACAACTAAAAGTGCGTAACGAACGTGTGAACTGAAAAGAGACATTCCACGAATATCGTCGTATTCTATAGAACCGAAGCATTGGCTGTAAGCTCCATAGTTGATCGTTGAGGTCATCATAACAGAACCAACGAATGATATTAAAATGATATTAATGAATTTAGAGTTATAAATTGGTTTGGCGGCCAAAACAACAGGAATCACAAGTAAGGGCAATTTAGCTTTTAGATCGTGGAGGCCATAAGCCGTATCTGTAGACCAGAAGACACTTAGTGCCGTTAGAAGGATCAGTGAAAGTATGAGGATAAATCCACGGTTGGACTTAAGTTTGGTCCAGTAGGTTTTAAAATCACCTTCGATAAGAAGGTTGAGAACCAAGAACATCATCGAAATAGACATCACTACCTTGTTGAAGGGAAGGCCAAAAGCCAATCCAGACAAACCCAAAACATGAAGATAAGTGTGCGTTTTCGCACCGAAAATTCGCCTCAACATAAAGTAGTGCTTACGTATATTATGACAAACGATTAATTTCCTAAGATAGTATAGTACTCATCTTGTTTGTTGAAAATTTCGATCCCAGCTCTGATGTACTCATCATCTTTAAATGCATGTTGCGCTCTTCCTTTTTGGAAATGGTACCGTGAAACAATTTCGTTTTCAACCAAACGGATAATCTCTGGCTTAAATTTTTCTAAATCTCTTTCTTTAGACGGAACTACTTTTTCAAGAAGCAGGTCATACTCCGTTTTCATGTCATTATAGAATCCTTCTTCCTCTGCTGTTTTCTTCATTTTCTTCAACATCTCTTCAGAGGCCGTTGAATAGGTGAAGTCATGTTCAAGAACGAATTTTTTAAATGCTTCATAGTCCGCATTAGGCAAAGAGAAGTCTACCGGTATTTCATCTTCACGATGCGTATAGAAATAGCGAGTAGCATAGTCGAAAACCAAATTTTCACGGAATAAATTCCCTGTTAATCTGCTAAATTCTTTCAAGTCAACCTCAACGTCTGGTTCAACGCCTCTTCCGTCTATAACATCACGTCCGTTTTTCGTTTTGAAAACTTGAATCAGCGAATCTGGAATTTCTTCAACGTTATCGCCATCTAATTTATCGTAATATTCCAATCGTTGCACGCATCTGCCTGAGGGCGTATAGTACTTTGCTATTGTCAATTTCATTTTTGATCCATAGTCCAAATCATACGTTCTTTGAACAAGACCTTTTCCGTAAGACTGCGTTCCTACAATTACAGCGCGATCCAAATCTTGTAAACTTCCTGAAACGATTTCACTTGCCGAAGCAGAACCCTCATCGACCAATATCACAACTGGAATATCAAGATCAATAGGACTATTCATAGTTTTATAAGATCTATTTTCTTCTGCTACTCTACCTTTGGTTGTGACAACAATTTGATTGTTGGGAATAAACATATTTACGATTTTTACCGCTTCGATCAAAAGTCCACCTCCATTTCCTCGTAAGTCAAATACTAGTTTTTGCATTCCCTCCGACTTCAATTCACCGTATGCCTTGATTACTTCTTGAGATGCCGTTTTAGTGAAACTACTCAATTTAATATATCCTACGTTTTCATTGATCATACCTGAATAAGGAACATCCGGAATTTTTATTTCAGCACGCTCAAAGGAAACAGTCACCATTTCGCCACCATTTCGTTCAACCAATATATTAACCTTAGTTGCTTTAGGGCCTTTTAAAGCAGCAGAAACTTCACTAGAAGGCTTTCCTTTCATGTCATTGCCATCAATTTCAATAATTTTATCTCCGGCCATTAAACCAGCATTCTGCGCTGGGTTTCCTTCGGAGGGTTCAGAGATATACGTGTAATCACCCATTTTTCTAATCAAAGCGCCAATGCCTCCGTATTGCCCAGTTGTCATGAGGCGGTAATCTTCAATATCTGTTTCATGGTAATAAATAGTGTAAGGGTCGAGTTCTTTTAGCATTGCGTCAATCGCAGTTTTAGAAAGACTTCCAGCATTTAAATCATCCACATAGTACTTTTCCAAGTACTCGTATATTTGATCCATTAACTCTAAGCTTCTTACAGCCTCAAAACCATTGGATTGAGAGTATGAAACACTCGATATTGAAATAAGAACAATTGTGATTGTTCTTGAAATGAGTTTGTTACATCTAAATATTTTCATCTAAATCATCTATTATTTTGTTGAACAGTTTTTGAGTTTTGCGATTCAAAAGTTCAATGGCCAACTCTTCTTTGGCACTGTATATTAGGCAAATGCCAAGGGTTAATTTTTTATTATTCAATGGCTCTTCCAGAATCTGTTTATTCAGTCGAATAGCCTCTTTACACAACCGCTTTATTCTATTTCGTTGAAACGCGTTTTTAAAGGTTCTCTTTGGAGCGGAAATCACCATTTGAAAGGGTGCGTCATTGGTAAGCTCAACCTTTTTGTACTTTGCGATAAGCGGGTAAGATTTTACTGTCACGCCAGATTCAAAAACCTCATCAATCAGTTTCTTACTGCATAACTTGTATGCCTTCCCAAAAGAATGGTTCATTAAAATTTTGATAAAATCATTTATTGAACGAATCCTCTTTCTCTAAGCGAGGTAAAAAGACGTCCTCTTTAATAATAAAGCTCGTAGGGAACTCTGTTTCAATTGCGGCTTTTACTTTCTCAGCTTCCAATCTAGTTCTGAAATCTCCCACTTTTAAAAAGAAGTTAGGTGTTTTAAATTCCACATATGTATCAATCTTAGGAAATCGAGAAATGAATCTTAAGCGTGCATCATTGATGTTCGCGCGGTCTGAATCAAAGTACAATTGTACTCTATAGCCATCTATGTGAGGCTTTACTTCCGGAGGAGTAATCTGACTTTGCTTGGCTACAAGAGCATTAATCCGACCGTCTTTAACAACTTTTACATCTCCCTGTTGTGCAAATAGTGCAAAACTGTTAATGCAAATTAATCCAATTATTAAGTTCTTAATCATAATTGTTGTTCATTTCTATTACGTAAAAATACAAAATTGTTTAATCAATCTTCATGCCGAAGCTTTTATCTTCCTTGCGAATTAGTTGTAAATCCATTAGTTGAATATATATGGAGTATAAGGCTTATTTAGAATCATTTTAAATTAAATATTTCTGAGCCAAAATTGTCATAAAACTGTCACGAAATGACACAATTCTACTAAATTTGCATGCGTCAAAAAGCGTTTTTTTGGCGTTAGACTAACAGTTTTTTATATGAAAATATCTAGTAGTCAGATGTTTAGAAATCTTAACAAATGGCGCCTCAGTGCTTTAACAATATTGTTATTAGCAGGGGCATTCAACTCTCAAGCACAGGGTGGCGATCTTTTTAAGGCGAAATGTGCAACATGTCACAAAGTATTTGACGACATGACTGGACCTAAGCTCTACGGTGTAAGAGATCGTTGGGAAGAAGGGGGTGCAGGTGAAGAGGTTATTATCCAATGGGTACGTAACCAAGATGTTGCGGCAGCGATGAATGCGTTCGCTAATGAGCGTATTTCGTGGTCGGGTTCTGCAATGACAAAATTCGGTAATCAACTTTCTGACGAAGAAATCATTTCAATCTTGAACTGGGTTGATGAACAAGTAGTGGCTACTGCCAACAATGGAGGTCCTGAAGGAGTCATTGGTGGTGAAGGTGACTCTGAAGAGTCAGGTCTTGATTGGATTTGGTATGTTGTAGGCGGATTGTTTGTGGTGATAATCCTATCAGTAGGAGGTGTTCGTCGCCAATTGAAAAGTGCTGATGCTGAAGCTTCAGGTGGTACTTTTAATGCAAGCATGAGCTATTCTGACGAATTCAAACAATGGGCTTGGATTAATAAAAAATACGTTGGATTTGGTGGACTGATAATCGTAGTGGGAGTAATAGTTACATTATTCTTAGGGCTCTATTCTATTGGAGTTGTGGAAGGGTATCAACCGTCTCAGCCAATTGCATTTCCGCATGATGTTCATTCGGGGTTGAACGGTATTGATTGTAAATATTGTCACAATTCAGTTACTGAATCTAAATCTGCCGGTCTTCC
>TARA_B110000305_G_scaffold50453_2_pt1 | contig 33571 bp, 31 predicted proteins | sample TARA_B110000305 | Tara Oceans TARA_B110000305 (sample SAMEA4397930) | marine metagenome | biome: Polar Biome; feature: [SRF] surface water layer (ENVO:00010504); material: water (ENVO:00002006), including particulate matter (ENVO:01000060) such as... | depth 5 m | reverse complement strand
AGTTTGAGCCTATTTATGTGGATGGTATGTACCCATGGTGCGAACCAAATGGCTATGCAACGCTATTTTACGGTTAGAAATGTAAAAGCTGCGAGGATAAGCTATGTCATTAGTGCCGTGGCTGCTTTAGCGCTTGGCGTTATCTTGGCGGGTGTCGGAATTTCTTTAATGTACTTTATTCAACAGTACGATTTACCGGCTAGCGCAGGAATATTGTCAGATATAAGATCTGTCAGAAATGTCGCACAGGACTCAGTTTTTCCACAATTTATTAGCATCTATATGCCCAGTGGGTTGCGTGGATTAGTCGTTGCTGCTTTATTTGCCGCGGCCATGTCGACCATTGATTCAGGCGCTAACTCCGCTTCAACTATTCTTACAGTTGACTTCATGCGTCGCTTTGATCCGAAATCTGAGGCAAGCCAATTAGAGTTAAAGCGAGCTCGAATAATGACGGCCTGTATGGGGGTGCTCGTTGTCGGATACACGATTGCTCTTTATGAACTCTCGAAGGGCTCCGATATTATTAGTTTGGCTCAGAAAGGGTTTAATTGTTTTCTTGGGCCCCTTGGGGCACTTTTTGTGCTGGGTATGTTTGTAAAGCGTGCAACACCAGTATCCGTTATCCCGGCCTTTATTCTAGGAGAGATTACTGGTGTCTGCGCTAGTTATAGTACGGAGCTATTTGGCGTTGATTTTTCAACACATCTTGTAATCGGCTTGGCTTGGCTTGTCACTTTCTTTACTGCGCTTCTCATAGGATTTATACACTATCAATTGACCGGAGAGCAAGCATCGGAAAAGCAACAAAATTTTATGTGGCGAGCGGTTGTGAGCCAAGAAGAGCCTAGTAAGGTAGGCTAGTTTGCTGTTGTTAGGGATGTCTTTTAGGTTCTTAAGAAACCTCATAAGGGGCATTACTTTATGCCAACTTTCAGGAGGCTTAGCTGTGATAGCTTGTTCATTCAGATGATTGAAAAAACATCAGAGGCAATAGTGTTTGCTGATACAAATGAGATTATCAAGGTTTGGAATAAAAAAGCTGAGTTTGTTTTTGGGTATACCTCAAAAGAGGCTATCGGCCAGTCTTTAGCGATTATTGTCCCAGATCGATTTCTATCAAGGCATCAAGATGGATACAAGGGTGTAATGAAGACGGGGGTGACCGTCTATGACGGTAAGGTCTTATCCGTTCCCGCGAAACGTAAAGATGGGCGTACTATTTCAATAGAGTTTTCCGTTTCGATCATTCGTGAGAAAGGGGAGATATTAGGGATTTGCGCTACTATTAGCGATATGACCGAGAAAGGGCACAAAGAAAGCAAACCTTAATCTGTAAAACCTCTATTGCTTTGAAGGCTTGCGCTGTTCTTTGTATTCTTTGTAGCTATCAGTTCGAGTTGGCCAAGGTGCTTCAGACTCCATGAACCCTGGGCTTTCTTTTTCGACATAGTCTAGTACTTCTGGACTGATATCAGATAAACACATCACTTTCTTTCCGTGGCCATGCCAAAAGTTACCGCCATTCCGTTGTCCCATCATAAAGAATGGATACCATGGGTTAACGTGTGCAATATTAACTATTGATGGGGCACTCTTAATACGATCATCCTCAAGGTCCGATAATTTTCCTTGAAACCCGTCAAGATAGAGCATGTTCAGCATGTCACCGCTTGAGGCTAGGGGCCATTCATCTGATTGCAGTTTGTTAATAAAGCTAAAGATATGTGGGTCAGTCACCCAAGCTTCATCTCCTGAAGTAATCCAAGGAAATTGTTTCGGAGAGAGTACTACATCAAAAGGACCGCCAATGACATCAATAGGATGATTGGTTTTTCCGGTAAAAGGGTTAACAAAACTGTCGATACGTTTTTTTCCCCCTGGTTCAGTAAAATAAGCAAGATCATAATTACGAAAATGAAAAGACCCATTACCCAGATTGCGCCAGACCATCTTAAGCAATCCAGTCCAGCCAACCATAGGAAGGATCTTTTCAGGGGTGAATCCAAAAATAGTGCCTGTGTACCAGTAATGTACCATGCCATCTTCAGTTGTACCTGCGAGTTTTGCGTAGGCGCGCAGGTTTTCAACATCGTCAGAAAAATCTATTGAAGATGAATTGTCAGAAGAGTCAGTATTAGTATCAGCACCTGCATTTAGTCCCCCTGCCGCGCCGGCTAAAGAGAGGGCGCCTAATCCGCGCAGTAGAGTGCGTCTATCCATCATGGAATTCATATATAAGCTCCTAGGCTTCAGTAGGTTATTTAGTCTAGCGTATTGATATAGGTTGCCACGTCATCGATTTGTTGATCGTTAGCAAGAATAAGAGCCATACTGCGCATCTGGCTTCCGTAGAAATCTTTAGCATGACTACCTCTAACCCCTTGTTTGAAGTTTCTAATTTGCCTTGCGATATACCAATCATGTTGATGTGATAAGCGAGGGGCATTTAGCGCCGCGACTCCTTCGCCATTAGCGCCATGGCAGGACGCGCATACCCCATAAGCGGACCTTCCCCTGCTAGCATCTGCAGCTATTGTTGCTTTAGGGTTTGTAAGAGGGAGGGTAGCTATAAAACTCGCAAGGTCCTCAACTGCTTGGCGATCTTTAAGCATAGAAGCCATAGGTATCATCTGACGACCGTAGGTATCCTGCGGATGAGAGCCTCGAATACCTGCTCGAAAGTTATTAAGTTGTTGTTCGATATACCACTTACTTTGACCAGCACTGGCTGGTGTATTTAAAGAATGGTTGCCCTCACCGGCTAGTCCGTGGCATGCAGCGCACATTTGGAATAGCTGCTTACCGGCTGATAAGTTAGCGTCAGCAACAGCACTTAAAGGGAGAAAACACACAAAAGCCGCTGTCATAGTTCTCGCTAATTTTAATTTCATATTTCCTTTACTCGGTTTTAGGATGATCATCTTCTTGTGAAGAAGCACTCAGTAAATGTTCGTTCTTAACATAATATTAAGGATAGCTTTGATTACATCTTCTTGCCCAGCGTCTTTGAATCTCTACTATAGTTTAATATGTAGGGTTAAAACATAAAAAAATATTAAAAACCTAATTAAGGAAATAAAAACACATGAATGAGAACTTAATTTTAAATTAAGACTATTAACGCTAACTATAACGCGATTTAAGCTATCTTTTACATAAACCATTATACATATATATGAATATATAAAGTACGTATAAGAATTATTTGACATCAGGCACTATCCCAATTAGAGTTAAAACAGTGTAATGAGAAAAAAGCGCTTAGTTTGAATGAAGAGTGCTTAAGGGTAGGGGGGAGTCGGGTATCTGCTAGACCGATTACTAAATAAAGATAGCGAGTATTTTGTGTCTTTAAGGTGACACGATTTGCCGTCAGGAGATAAAAATATGAAAACTAAATTTCTATTCAAGAGAGCAAGCTTATTTGTGGCTATGATAGTTGCAGCAGGCTCTGGATTTGTTTCGGTGGCTAACGCACAAGACGGAGAGCGTTTGCAGTTGGAGGAAATTACAGTGACTGCGAGAAAGCGTGACGAATCCATTCAAGACGCGCCTTATACTATTACAGCTTTAACTGCAGCTGACATTGAGGTTAAAGGTATCAATGAATTACAAGACATTGTTTCTTTTAGCCCAGGCTTCTTCTATTCAGAGAATGCGGTCGGTAAAAATAGTCGGGAGAGTAGACGTCTTATTTTTAGAGGTATGAACCCAAGAACAGATTTAATGCATCGCCAAGCGGCCAGTGTCTTTATTGATGGTGCGCCTACCATTGGTCCAGAATTTGGTTCAATTGAGAACGTGGAGCGAATTGAAGTGCTTAAAGGCCCCCAGGGTGCTCACTTTGGTCGTTCAACTTATACCGGTGCTTTAAATATTATTACTAAAGATCCAGGTGATGAGTTCTCAGGTACAGTTGATGTTACATCGGGTCAGTATGGATTGTCTCGAAGAGCTATTACTCTAGACGGACCAATCACTGAAAGCATTGGATACCGAGTAACAGTAAGTAACTATGAGACCGACGGACATTATGAAAATGCGGCGGTTGCAGGCCAAACATTGGGTGATAGATCAACAGAAGACTTCTCATTGACTCTTGCCTTTAATCCAACTGACAACTTGTCAGCTAAACTGCGTTACCACACTTGGAAAGATGATGACGGTCCGGATGCTGCAACAGCTCTTGACTACCGCAGCGGCTACACCAACTGCCAACCAGGCGCAAATGTTGAGCGCTGGGCTTATGATGCAGAAGCAGCAGCTGTTTATGATGGTTCCAATCCATTTGGTGGTTATCCATTTAGCGCACCTGCCGTGCCTTTGGATTATATTTGCGGTAAAGTTCCAATGCCTTCTGCTGCAGACATTGGTATGGATACGGGCTCCCCTAGGGCCCAGGCGTTGATGCTTAGCCACCTTGATGGAACCTTTCCTCTCTGGAATGGTGTACGTAATACTCCAGACCTGATCGCTCCAGACCACTTTGGTCTAGAGAGAGAAGCCGAAGAGGTGAGTTTAAATGTTAACTATAACTTTGATAACGGTATGAATTTAAATGTTATCTATGCGGCTCATGAAAATAGCTACGGCTCGCATAATGATCTCGACCGTCGAGTGACAGAAGATCTTGATCTGATGGGAATGGGCGGTGGTATTTTCGGTGATTTCGGTGCAAACCATCCAGCTGATGCACAAGACTTGAGAATGCAGGCTATGCAAGATTCCTCTTGGGAGGTTCGTTTATCCTCGTCTGACGACCAAAAACTTCGATGGACAGTGGGATACAGTGACGTTGAGATGGATAATATTGCTCAGATCATTGGTAGCATGATTGTTTACTATCCCTCAAATGCGAGCGAGGGCCGCACTGCTCCAGAGGGTGGCGTTCCACTTTGTGACAGTATTTGGGGCGGGTTCCCAATGGGTGGTGATGTGTGTGGAAACTATGGCTCTCAGACATCTAATACCACTAACACGCAGTGGGCAACCGTTAATACTAGCGCTGTATACGGAACTTTGACTTATGATGTAACTGACCAGTTGACTTTGAGTGCAGAAGTAAGGCGTCAAAAGGATGAGGTCAGTGAGGGAAGTTACGATTATGGAAGCACAGCTGAGGTGCGAAACGCTAGTGGTGAATTTACCAGTACCATGCCTCGGTTTATTGCCGACTTTAAGGCAAACGAAGATACTACTATTTATCTAAGTTATGCTGAGGGTGTCCTTCCTGGTTTGTTTAACCCTGCACTCATTGGTCTGAGTGATTCACAGCTTGCTGAGATTGCTGCTCAAACAGGTGGTGCGGATGTTGAGGTTGGTGAAGAAGTTGCTGAGAACTGGGAAATTGGTCTCAAACGAAGCTTCCTTGATGGGCGAGGCTTTATTTCAGCCGCGTACTATACAACTGATCTTACTAATGTTCATATTCCATCTGTAGCATCGTATGCCGACGTAGATGAAGAAGGTGCATCGATTCAAGTAGCCACAGGTAATATCACCGGTCAAGGCGGTACTGCGGATCTCAGTGGTTTAGAGATTGAAGGAACTGTACTGCTAAACGAAAATTTGACCTTAGGGTTTACTTATGCCCTGAATGATAGTGAATTAGGGAGCACATTCTTCAGCCCAGATGCCGCAGATCTATTGGGAGACGGCACTCTAGCGGTAGGGAATGAGTTCTCTAGATACCCAAAAACCAGCGGTAGTGTGTCTTTGGACTTTAATAAAGACGTTGCTGCAGGCGAGTTCTTCGCTCGAGCCGATCTGATCTATACCGGTAAGATGTATGCATCAAATGCGATGCTTGCTCATACTGGAACTGGTCAGCGAATTAATCTTAGAACAGGTCTAGATACAGACCAGTACAGACTTGAACTATTCTGTACCAACTGTTTTGAAGATGAGCAGCCAAAAGGACTTCAGGCAATGTGGGATCTTTCAGGAATCACAGGTGGTTTCGGTGATGGTGTTACTACAGCTGCAGGACCTCGAATCCTAGCGATGTCACTCCCCGATAAGAGAGTATTTGGTGTAAGAGCTTCGGTTAAGTTCTAAACATTCCTTAGCTTTAAGCAAGTCTAGCCGGAGCAGCTGAAGTTGCTCCGGCTTTATTTTGACTCCAAGTTTGATACAGTAGGTCGATAAAACATAATGATCGCCTGCTTTTTATTCTCCACATAACAGAGAAATACGATGTCTGATTTTGTAGAAATAGTTGATGTGAGTCCAAGAGACGGACTCCAAAGCCAGCCAGTACTTTTGGACACTAGCGCCAAGCTAGAGCTTATTCAAAGATTAGTCGATTCAGGGATTAGGCGAATAGAGGCTGTTAGCTTCGTTAACCCAAAGCGTGTACCTCAAATGGCTGACGCAGAGCTAGTTGTTGAGGGTTTGCCTCAACAAGACGGCTTAACATTCATTGGCCTTGTTTTAAATATGCGTGGTTATGAGAGAGCGGTTGCCACAGGTATTGATGAGATCAATTGTGTGGTGGTTGCTTCCGAGACGTTTAGTATGCGAAATCAAGGCGCTAGTCTTGATCAGACCATGCAAAATGTTACTAATATATGTAAACAGGCTGAAACAACAAATATTGCTAAAGGTGTCACTGTTGCCGCTGCATTCGGTTGCCCGTTTGAGGGGGAAATACCGCAGGGTCAGGTGATCAATTTGGTCGAGCGCCTGGCGGATATAGGTTACAAAGAGATTGCATTAGCTGACACGATCGGTGTGGCTAGCCCTTCGGATGTTAGTCGTTTGCTAACAGGGATTAATCGGCTGAATCTTGATATAAAGTTGCGCTGCCACTTTCATAATACAAGAAACACAGCGGTCGCCAATACGTATGTTGCGATCCAAGAGGGAGTTAGAAGTTTCGATGCCAGCTGCGGTGGCGTGGGCGGCTGTCCTTTTGCGCCTGCAGCTACGGGTAATGTAGCGACAGAAGATTTACTATATATGATTAATAGAATGGGTATGAGAACCAATATTAATATCAACAAAGTGATTGAGACTGCTAAGTGGCTAGAGGGCCCATTGCAGGCTTCTGTTCCAAGTATGTTGGCGAAGGCCGGAGTATTCCCAAAACCTGATTAAAGCGCGAACAGAGGGTGATCAATATGACTACATGCCTGTTATTGAAAAGCTTTTTTAGGCTCAGCGCTGCTGTTCCGGCTATCATCTCTTCAAAGGCGATAGGTAAAAAGGAAGACCGGGAAGTACAAGCGATGCTCAAAAATTAGCAGCGAATATGCGTAAGCTATTTGTCAACTGACAGTAGACTGCTTAAAAAAATAAAGTGAATTTCTATTATGAGTATTCTTAACATATCTGAAGCTAATTTTACCTTTGAGTTAGACGTGGCGGTAATTGGAGCAGGTGCTTGTGGGCTTTGTGCTGGTTTAGCGGCACAGGCAGCAGGTGGTGAAGTTTTGATTCTCGAGCGCGATCCCAGTGCACTGGGCACTAGCGCTATGTCTACAGGTCTTATTCCCGCAGCTGGAACATCTGCCCAGAAAGAAGTAGGCATCATTGATTCGCCTGAAAACTTCGCACGGGACATTTGTTCAAAGTCTAAATTCAGAACTGATGAGGCACTGGCTTTAGCGCTTGCTCAAGAATCGGCTAAAACCATTGAATGGTTAGTGAATGACTGCGAGGTTCCCTTGTCCCTTGTTGACAGCTTCGTTTACCCCGGTCATTCGGTTATGCGCATGCATGGCACTCCAAACCGTTCAGGGGCAGAATTGATGGGTAGTTTAAGTCATGCAATTGAAAGAGAAGGGGTACCTGTTTTAACAAATGCCAAGGTAACCAATTTATTTGCTGATGACGAGGGGCGTGTTTATGGCGTGCGATTTGAAAGACCAGATGGCAGTTCTGAAGATTTAGGGTGCCGTGCATTGATACTTGCTTGTTGTGGTTTTGCTGGTAACCCACAAATGTTGAGTCAATATATTCCAGAAATTAAAGATGGTGAGTTTTTTGGGCATCCGGGAAACAAGGGTGATGCAGTACTTTGGGGTGATGCGCTTGGAGCGGCTGTTGCAGACATGAGCGCTTACCAAGGGCATGCGGGGCTTGCCAAAGGTTTCGGTATTCCGATTTTATGGCCATGTATTATAGAGGGTGGCGTTCAAATTAATCAAAAAGGACAAAGATTTTCTAATGAGGCTAGAGGTTACTCTGAACAGGCGGTTGATGTGCTTCGGCAAGAGGGTGCGGTGGCATGGACATTTTACGATGAACAGCGACATAATTTGATGTTGGAGTTTGATGATTACAAAGAAGCAGTCGCGGCCGGTGCAATACGCAAAGGAGACAGCCTCGATGAGATATGCATGGAAACTAAGTTACCAATCAATGGAGTTTCCCAAACGTTACTAGAGATAGTATCTTTAGTTGATGATGATCAAACCGATCGATTTGGTAGAAGTTTTAAAGGTAAGAAGGTATTGAGTCCTCCATTTTATGCCGTGAAAGTAACGGGTGCGATATTCCATACTCAAGGAGGATTAAAAGTGGACAAAAATGCTCATGTCTTAAGAGAGGATGGGTCAGCGCTGCCAAATCTGTATGCAGGGGGTGGCGCAGCTAGAGGGATTTCAGGGCCTGATGCTTCTGGATATTTAGCGGGTAATGGCTTATTGACAGCGACTACTTATGGTCGGCTGGCAGGACTTGCAGCTGTTGCTGATCTTGATTAGTAAAATATCTCATATTTAGCAAGATCCTGCTCTTTAATAGTGACTTCAACCTATTATGTTTGGCAGCCAAAGCGTTATTTCAGGAACAGTGGTGAGTATTAAAAGCTTGATAATATCGCCGATAAAAAACGGTAGGGTTCCAGCAAAAATTGTTTTTAGCGGTATGTCTCTTGTCATCCCAAATAGCAAAAAAACGTTCATTCCGATGGGAGGAGTATTCATTCCGGTACCTATTACACTTAGCATCATGATTCCCCACCATATGGGGTCATAACCGAGGCCGGTGACAATAGGTAGTACAAAAGGGAGAGTGATGACCATTGCAGCAACAGTTTCAAAGATACTCCCTAGTATCAAATACATCACATAAAGCGCCAAAATAACAACAAAGGCTGGCAAGTTCATGGAGTTGATCCAGGCGACGGTATATTCAGGCATATGTGATATCGACAAGAAATATGAAAGAATCGACGCGCCAATTAGCATCATGTAAATCATTGCAGTATTACTCGCGGTCTCCCGTAGTACTTCGCGAAGGTTACTTTTAGTGAGCTGGCCTCTCATCCCACACATAACAAAAGCAATGACCACTCCAACGGCAGCGGCTTCGGTAATATTGAACACCCCACCATAAATCCCGCCAGCTACCACGCCACCCAGTAAAAGAACCTGCCAGCTTTCAATGAGGGATTGTCCTCGGGTAGTCCAGTTCGCTCGCTCTCCCTTTGGTGCAATGTCTGGATTGATTCGCACGACCGTCATAATGGTCAAGGCGTTCATCACAATGGCTAACATAGCGGGGATTATGGAGGCTATCATAAGCATCCGAGTATCTAAGTCAGTCAGTAAAGCATAGAGAACAATAATCAAAGATGGTGGAATGAGTGCGCCCAGGGCACCACCGGCGGCAATACTTCCAGTGGCCAAGGAGGGGTTGTAACCTCGTTTTAGCATTTCAGGGAGCGCGACTCTTGTCATGGTAGCTACTGTTGCTAATGATGAACCGCAGACTGAACCAAATGCCGCACAACCCCCTATGGTTGCAAGAGCCAAGCCACCTCTTCTGTGCCCTAAAAAACTATTAGCAAGTCTAAATAAATCCGTTGATAGACCTGCGGCACTTGCAAGACTGCCCAATAAAATAAAAAAGGGAATAATAGAATAATCCATATTGGAAAAAGTAGCGGAGAATTCTGTGCCGATTAAAGACACAGCTTCGTCAAAACCAACAATCCAGGCGAACACACCTACGCCAGTAATAGCAAGAGAAACGCCCACGGGTACATGTAGCGCTATTAGTGCAAACATGATCAGAATACCAAATAACGCGATCGTAATAGCGTCCATCAGTCAGTTCCTTCTGTTGCGGAGATCCCGGAATGAGGATGAATTGCTTGATGCATTTTTAAGGTAGTCACTACTAGTTGAGCAGGAATACAGAAAGCCATTAAGCCTGTTGTGAGCCACCAAAACGGTGCTATTGGAATTTGTAAAATCAAAGTGTGTTGATTCTTCACCTCAATCGCAAAGATGGCTAGTTGCCAAACGACCAGAATGAAAAGAAGTAGCGTAATAAGCTGGCCTATTACATCCAACCATACTTTAATTTTTGTACCTAAAAGTTGGCCTAGAAAATCTATAGTAATGTTTTTGCTGTCGATTAAAAGAATGGGAAAAAAAGATGCAAGAATAATGGTTATAAGAAGCTGGTTTATGTCTTCTATTCCAAATATAGGGCTGTTTAAAATCAAGCGCAACAGGACATCTAAGACGATCATGATAGCTTGGATGAGAAGGCAGGATAGTCCCACTAAGGCTATTATTTCACTAGTTTTTCGAACAGATTTTTCAATGACGCTCGTGAATGTCATGATTTAGTATCTGTATTTAGTTCTTGTCGAATTGCAGTAAGTATCTCGTTCAGACGTTGCATACGCCAGCGAACACTGGGATTTTCACTAATCCAACTTTGCTCAATAGGCGAGAGGGCCTTGTGCCATCGGTTTAATTCATCCTGATCTGGCGTTATAAAATGCTGATCATCCTGATCTAGTGTTTCTTTATAGGTCTTTAACGCTAAAGCTGTTGTAGCGGCGCTAAAGTGCTTAACCATTTCTTCACCACTGGACTGATTTATGACCACGCGATGCTTTGAATCTAGACGTTCGTAGCTTGCCAGATTCATTAGAAGAAGTATGGGCGTATAAGTAACGGGTATTTCAATATGGTAATGAGTAACATGTTTAACGCCAAAAATATGCATGGAATCCCAGCCAAGTAATGTTCCATCTATCAGTCCTCTACTAATACTCTCTCTAATTTGTGTTACTGGAGTCCCTCCTATTGGTGTCCCACCTAACCGGCGAATAATTTCAGCTTGCAGATATCCGGCTACTCGTATCTTTTTACCTTTTAGATCGTCCAGACTTTGGTAGGGAGTGTTGAGATGTATAAAATAAGGTTGACTCATAAACACACTGATAAGTTTTGTGTCTTCGTATCCTCTTAAGTAATCATTTTTAATCATTCGGTAATAAGCGAGTGAGGCCTCCAGGGAAGAATTCATCAGCAAGGGTAATTCAAAAATATTATTGTCGGGAAATCGTCCTGGAGTGTAGCCGGGCACAATAAGGGAAATGTCATGCACGCCATCAAGCAATAACTTAAGTTGATAGTCTCCATGCCTACCAAGGCTTCCTCCAGGATAGAAGTCCACTTTTAATTCGTTATCAGTAAGCTTTTCAAGATTTTGGATCCAGGGAGCAATAACGTCAGCATTTTGGGGGCTTAAAGGGCTGATGAAACTGGCGACTCGCAGAGCTGAGGGGGCCGCCTTTACTGGGGTAGTAAATACCAAAAAGATTAAACAACTAAATACAGATAGTTGTTTAATTGAAGTATACATACAGATTGGGGCTCATCGTTCTACTTCCTTTAGTGTTAATGGTGCCTAGGGTTCAGATTCAACCGTCAAATCCATCTGATATTGGAAGCGCTCTGGGTGATACAAAGCTACCAGAAAGTCGACAAGGTTCTCGTTTTTATCAAAGGACTCGCGTACGAGTTTTAGAAGAGAAAAGCCAGGTTCGACTTCAAGTTCAGATGCTACCTCTGCCGAGGCAGATACTGCGGTTAAAGTTTGCTTTACATGAGTGATATGAATGCCGTTCTTGCGAAAGATTTCTAAACGGGAGTTAGTTTTTAGGCTATCTTCACTAATACAGGAGTCCAACCCTCGACTCCAACTAATGTAGTAGCCAAAAGGCTCTTCATCTCGGATTCGAACACGAATCATTTTTAATGTCGTATCTTCATTGTTTAAGTTAAATTTATCGGATACCTCTGCCGGTGGCCGCTCATCGTTGATTTCAATGACCTTCACGACCGAGTGACGAGCCATTGATTCGATCTCTTGAAGCATTCCAATAAGAGGTGCTCTGACTGGCTTTGGAGTATATTTATGCGTAACGTGAGTGCCTTTAGCGCGTTGCCGACTCACCAAACCGTCTGCGGCAAGTTCGTTCAGCGCTCGTATAGCTGTAACCCGCGAAATGTTGTGGACTCTAGAGAGGTCTTTCTCCGTGGGGAGCTGGCTACCATGCTTTAATGTGCCGTCTAAAATATTTTGCTTCAAGCGACTGTAGAGACGGAAGTACAGAGGCGTAGGGTCGTTTTGGCTAAGAGGCCTGTGCTTGTTGGTATTGTTTTTTTGTGAAGACGTCATATTAGAAGCTCTTTGTGAATTCGCCTACTTGTAACGGGGCAACTATCACCATGATTATGACTTAAATACCCTAAGAATTTCCATAGGATTAGCAGACCATATCTCTTTTTTGGAGCTCAGGTGTTCAAGCACTTGATCCAAAACTTGGATGCGATGAGGTTGTCCCAGCAACCAAGGATGAAGGTTTAACGCCAAAATCCTCCCTCCCTTACTAGATGCTTCATCTAGAAGAAAGTCGCAGGCGTCTATAATCTGATCTTTATATGAGGACTCTGAGTGAAGATTATTCATGAGGATAAATTTATCCTCCAGTTCCGTAGAAAGGGGCATAGCGGTGAGAACGCCCTCATCAGTATAAAAGTCATATGGCATATCATCGTTCACCCAGTCACAGAAATATTCGATGCCATTCGCAGCGAGCAACTGCGGTGTATTATGACTTTCATTTTTTGCCGGACTGATCCAACCTTTTATCGGCTGCCCACTTAACCGTCTTAATTCATCTAGCGAGTTTTTCACCAGGGCTGCCTCTTCTTCTTTGTTTTGCCCGCCATAGTGCAAAGCATCCATATGATCGCCATGACAGATAATCTCATGTCCTCGCTCAATGACTTTATTGAGTAAATAAGGATAGCGTTGAGCAACAAGAGTATTCATAGCGATACTTGATTGCATGCCATATTTATCTAAAGCGTCAAAGAAACGATATATACCAACGCGGTTCCCATAATCACGGAGCGTGTAATGGCGTAGGTCCGGATAGGGCATGGTCATCCCTCCAGGTACTGCAAAGGGCTTATTTTGCTGATTTAAAGGAAAAAACTGGAGGCTAATATTTATCCATAGAGCGAGTTTTTTACCGTTAGGCCATTGAATGGGTGGACGATCATCAAGCATGGACCATTTATACAACGAATGGTCCATTCCAAGTGAACGATGGGGGTACTTAAGATAGTATTTATTGACACTCACGATCTAAACTCCTGCTTATCCGCTATATCTCTAACGGCATCATCGTAATAGTGTTCTAGGTAGTACTCTGCGATTTCTCGTCCTGTGGTTACCCATACATCACTGTGTCCAGTAATATATTCCAAGGCCTCTTCATATGATTTCATCCTGTGCGGGCAGCTAATTTGGTAGTTATGGGTTGGTATACACATCACGGTGCCAGAGTTATCACCTTCTTTGTAAAGTTGGTCAAAGTTATCTTTTAATATCTGCCCATATCTACGCGGTTCTATCTTGTTGGATACATAGGCGATTGTGTCGTTCATCTCTAGAGAATAGGGTATTGAGACAAAACGTTTTTTGCTTCTAAGATGAATAGGGGTGGGTTGGTCATCATGGAAAAGGTCACAGGTATAAATGGCCGCAGCATTACCAAATAACTCAGTACCTACTTCTGCGAATAGATCTAAAGTTAATTCTGAGTGAGATAGGGCCGGTGCTAAGTAACCGGCGCATTTTTGGTTCGTATGCTTGAATATTGATTGGATCGAATCTCTGATCATTTCACGTTCTTGCTCTTCGGTCATACCATAGGTATATCGGGTGTTATAAATGCCATGGCTAAAAAACTCCCAATCTAGATCACGACACTGCTTAATAATTTCCGGATGATGATCGCAGAGCGCTGTCGATAAAGAGACTGAACCTCTGATGCCATACTTATCTAATAATTGCATCTGCCGGACATGGCCAACTCGATTTCCATAGTCCCGTATAGAATATCCTGGAATAGCAGGTATGGGTTGAGGCCATGCTGTTCGAAATGGATTTTGAGGGGGATCGAGCTCATAGTACTCAATATTAGGTGCTACCCAGAAGGCTAATTTTGCGCCGCCAGGCCAACGAATCTTAGGCCGATTTTCGTAGGGCCAATAATCATAAAGACCTAGATCTTGTTTCATCTTTTACCTTTTATCTGATAGTTGAAGATTCTATGTGCTATCTTTAAGCCTCACTTCTAACCAAGAAAGTACCTCTTTAATTTCTAGAACGTCAGCATACTTTAATACTAGATCAGTTAAATTGGCGTAGTGGTAACTCTCGTGTTTATCGGCTACCGCTTCTTCGGGAACTATGGTCCTATAGCCGCGAGATAAACTATCTACGGCCGATGCGCGAATACATCCTGATGTTGAGCCCCCTGTAAGAATGACTGTATCCACTTGATGCCATACAAGTAATGATTGGAGCTGAGTCTCAAAGAAAGCGGAGGGCATCTTTTTTAAATATATAACGTCTTTGATCGGATCTATTTTGAGTCGGTCATCAAATTCGCTGCGGCGAGAGTTGAATTTAATATTCTGTAGAGAATTCTCATTGTCTGTGCGTGTGCCCCAGACACCAGCGTCCTCCGCTGACTCCATATAAGCGACGTGCGTCCAAACCACTGGCCAACCAAGCTTTCGGAATTGCTCTGACAATTGGTTTATATAGTGCACTTGATCAGGATCAGTTTCATAGGCGGTAATAAATTCACCCGTCGCTGTGTAGGCTTTTTGAGGGTCAATATTTACCAATACAGCCTTATTGCCGAAGCCGAATCGCGCCCGGTTGGGGTTCTTTTTTAGATCCAAGTATATTTCTTTTGCGGTTTTAGTGGTTGTTTCCATGGAGACTCCAGAGCCGGAAGTAAGATGTACACGAGCTTTTTTCTTTAAAAGTAAGTTGATAAATAGATAGCGTTTGGAAAGCTGGCGTAATCTTTATGTGCACTTTTTTAAGGGCCAATAAACAGAAGTAATCAGCATAGGTAGAAGCTAACTTTCTGTTCATAAGAGATATGTGTCTTTTTCGTAACATTCTATATTTTTCCCACTGAATTTCATAAAGTGGTGCTAAATTTTAGTAGTCATAGTCAATTTGCTAAAGGTATTTAATCAGTGTACAGTCTAATTTATCATACGATCAATTAAAACTTATTATTTTTCTGTTATTTTGTAAGAGGGCTGTTAATGACCCCTAGTAATCAACCTTCAAGTAGCGATTTCAGCAAATCTTCTTGGCCGCCGGCGCCAGCAGCGTGGTATACGGTAGGTCTGCTTTTTGTGGCTTATACTTTTTCATTCGTTGACCGCTTTATACTGACTCTTTTGATAGAGCCTATAAAGCAAGATTTCAATTTAAGTGATACTGGAGTTAGCCTCTTAGTTGGGTTCGCTTTTGTTATTTTCTATACTTTTTTAGGCATCCCAATAGGCAGATTAGCTGATCGAGTTAATCGTAGGAATTTGATAGTAGCGGGCATTACTTTGTGGAGTTGTATGACTGCTCTATGTGGTATGGCGCGAGGATTTGGATCCCTTTTTGTGGCTCGCGTTGGCGTTGGTGTTGGAGAAGCCGCTCTATCGCCTGCCGCCTATTCCATGATTGCAGACTTATTTCCGCCTAAGAAGCTCGGTAGGGCGCTTAGCGTATATACCGCGGGCGCGTTTGTGGGAGTTGGTTTAGCGTTGATCGTTGGCGGGCTTATAGTACAAAGCGTCATCAGTTCTCCCGATATAACTCTTCCTATTATAGGAGAGGTGAGATCGTGGCAAATACCTTTTTTCATTGTTGGACTGCCGGGCTTATTGGTTGCAGCGCTTATGTACACTGTAAAAGAGCCTGTTCGTCGACAGCAAAGTGGAGATGATACAAAGAGTGGCAATGAGGTCATAGCGTTAAGCGAAGCCTTTGCATATATTCGCAATCGGTCGAAAATATACCTTTCGCATTTTTTCGGTTTTGCGCTACTGGGAGTCTCCTCCAACGTGTTATTCGTGTGGGGGCCACATATTTTAGTGAGAAGTTTTGACGTACCTGTTGGCCAAGCGGGCGCGACTATTGGGTTAATCGTCTTGTCATTTGGTACCATTGGTCTTATCGCTGGCGGTTCTATCTCTGATCGGTTATTAAAAATAGGTTACTTGGATAATGGTATGAGAGTTGGCATTCTCGCTGCGCTTGGTTGTATTCCTTTTGCCCTATTATTACCTTCAATGAATTCACTGTTCTCGCTACTTGCCGTTTTCTGCCCTTTAGTGTTGTTTGCTTGTTTAGGTTTTGGTTCATCCGCCGCCGCATTGCAGCAGATAACACCAAATCGTCTAAGAGGCATTGTGTCTGGTTGCTATTTTTTCTTGTTGAATGTTATTGGCATTGGCTTGTCTCCTTCCATTACAGCAGTGATTACCAATTATGTTTTCAAGGACGAATTAATGTTGGTTAACTCGGTTTCAATCATGGCCGTTTGTTCGAGCATTTTAGCTGCATTTATTCTCTGGCGTGGTCTAAAACCATACAGAGAGGAGTCTGCGATTAGAGTTGACTTGTCTGAATAAAAAATGCCTAGTCAAATCTTAATATTGAGCTAGGCATTTTTAATATCTCTTGGTGGGTATAGATATCCTAAGTACTAAGAAAGATCAGTGTCCTCACCGTTCACCCCAATCGCAGAAATAGCGTAATAAATCACTAGATAAGCGATAATCGATACTAGTAAACCAGCAAGCGAAGATACTAATAGATCCTGAACTAGCCACCACTTACTGCTAGCTCCAACCAAATATGCGAGTAAAGCAGCGATATTCCATTTAGGCTGATCATCCAGTTTATCAACATTGAACTTACATTTTTTTACGATATAAAAGTGCGCAATCACCGGACCGATAAGCGGTGGAAGTAGTACGGCGAGATAGTCAATAAATTGTATAAAGTGCTGATAAATTACCAAACCAACAACCGTGCCGAGAATCCCGCAAATCACTGTCATTACTTTTTGAGGTTTTCGCAGAATACTAGAGGTTTGAATAACCGGAAGATACAGGTTGGCATCGCCAGTCGTCCAAAGTGCCATACTCATTCCGATTAGACCCAGAGCTGCGATAAATACACCCTGCAGACGCATATAAGTCGTGAAGTCAAATTGACCAGAAACTATGCCGCCAGCCGAGCCAATAATTTGAAGGAACCATTGTGCAATAATCATTACGATAAACGGTATTGCTATGGCTACCCAGGCTTTTTTAGCAAAGCGGGTATATTCGGGCATAACGATAGCGCCAACAATCCATGATCCAATCACAATATTTATGGCATCCATTTTGCTAATCGGGTTACGGGCTGCAGTGGTTGCGGACAATGCAAGGAAATCTTGGAGTCCACCTGCTTGTGAAATTTGAGTGTAGGCTGCATATACACCGACTAATACTAAGATAATAACGGATGGAGTGCTGACCAGCTCTAGCCCCCGTACGCCATAGTAGGTAGTCCAAGTAAAGAGTATTCCTGCAAATACAGCGACCGCATAGAATGTAAAGCTGTCAAAATCTTGTGCCCAGGCAAATCCAAACGCGCCAACAACGATTCCTTGCCAACAGATCAGCACCACTGCGAGAAAGAGTACTGGAAAATAGGCTCCGATCTGGCCATACACAAATTTATATAAGAGACCACTATTACAGGCAGTTTTATATCCTATGTATCCGACTAGTGCGCCAATAACGAAGTTTGCCGTATTGCCGAGAAATGATACATAGATCAAATCAGGCCAAAAATTAACACCAGCCCCAAGAGCTCCTCCCACCATTAACCCAGTAATTAAAAATCCCCACCCAAATGCCATGGTTAACAAAGGAAGTGCATCTCTTCGTTGCTCGTTAGTCAAAGGTGTTAAAGGGTTGTCAGCACTTTCTTGCTCTGCTTGTGCATCAAATTTCCACCAAGCTTTCAGTTTTTCAATCATCGTTTAGTAACTCCTATTTTGAAGGAAGAATTATTGGTTTCTCTATGGGTCCATTTCCCACGCGAGCGCCTTGCGCATAAGTAACCTCTAACCACATGGCCCCCTTAGTTGAAAGCGTTCCTTCACCCCAAGTCCAAAGACTTTTTGGGGGTCGATTTATAAAGAAGTCTTTGTGGACAGTTGTGGTTTTGACTGCGCTACCTGGAGATTCTTGACTCAGTACCATCAAATCCCCAAACAGCACATAATAGAATTGTTGCGCTTTGCCAAAATAAGTTGTCTTTGCTGTTCCGGTATATTGCCAACCAGGTGGCACATAATAGAGTTTTGCCCTAAATCCACCGTTGCTGTGGTCACTAAGCCATTTCACACTTGCACCAGGAAGATTGACGTCATCCTCCCATTCCATCCCTTGAGGTGTAGCGGTATCTTGAAAGTGCGCGTTGGTAAACTGCGGTATCTCTTTCCAACTCGGGCTATACCACTTATTGGTCGGATCTAAGCTGTAGCTTTTGCCTCCCTCAGAAAATGCCAGCTGAATAGCACCTGGGGTAACTCGTTGATGCTCCATGGCATCGGCGCGATGTCCATGTATGCTAAATGGTGGCCGACTCATCCATGTGCCAGCTTTCATATTGTATAGAGACCCACTTTGTTGTTCTCCATTGACGAATTCATAGATCAAAAAGTTACCATTTAATACATAACCCCACTCGTGAAAGTCATGAAAATGACGTGATTTATTTAATGAATCCCAGCCATGATCATGTTCCAGGTAGAGCATAAAACCACCCTGATCGTTTGAGTAAAGCTTTTTCCCTCTACTTGTTTTTCTGAGCCCGGTCCACATTTGTTCCCAATCCATAGCATTCACGTCAATGACCGTCATTTTATTCCAGTCTTTAATGTCGTTAGCAGAGACATGACAAACGCTGATTGCGAGAGCTGCAATTAGTACCAAGCAGTGGTGCTTTAGTAATGCACTTAACATTCTTAAATCCTTTGATGTAATTTCTTTAGCTATTTCTCAATTTTTTTGACATCTATTATCTTATTCTAGTCTGAAAATTAACCCTTTGATTTTAAGTTATCAAACGATAAACAATATATCAAGTTGATCAGTAAAACGTATTTATGACTAACGGCAAGGTAAGGTAACAATATATAGTTCGAGTATATGAATTATATAACCATGTATGTAGAATACATTGACTTTCTTTTGAGCGCTACCTTACAATACTAAAAGTGATCTCTGCAGATTTTTAGAGTTCTAATCAAAACATTCAGGGAGCCGGAGAATGGAGCAAAATAGGCTTTTAGAGCCAGTGTTTCAAACTCGGCTTGTTAAATTTCTGTTAGCAGCGATGAGTGCTTTTCCGTTAGTTGCTGTTTCTGAAACTGAAAAAAAGTTGGAGCTATTGAAGCAATTATAGCCATTACTCGACAGGTATAAGAGCATCTTGAGGACGTCTCTGTGAACGTAACTGTTCTGACTGAGGATACCTTAAGAAGAGGCGGTATAGGATCAGTAGAGGGCGTTGTAAATCTTACGCCAGCCGTTTTAATGGAGACAAAAATTGCAGAGGTCGGTGGAATCTTCGTGGCCCGAGGTACTGGGCGAACGCTAGGAGTTGAGTTTGGTTATCAATTCTAGTGGGCTTCATGGTGAGGAGTTAAAAATATGATTAAAGGCAAACATTTATCGCAACGTTATGTGGGTCAGTCTGTCCGTGCTAAAGAGCTTCGGGCTCCACTGGTTGGGAAGGCTAAATACACGAATGACTATTCCTTTGAAGGGCAGCTTTATGCCTATATTCTTCGCAGTCCCCACGCAGCAGCTAAAATTAATAGTGTCGACTTGTCCGGCGCTAAAAAGATATCAGGGGTTCATTTGGCGCTGTGTGGTCGGGATGTTTTTAAGCATACCAATGGGATCACGGATCATCTAAATCCTGCAATATTTGGTGGTAAGTCTACTCGGCTTCCTATTATGGCAGTTGATGAAGCTTGGTGTTATGGGCAGCCAGTAGCAATTGTAATTGCGGAAGATGAGCGTACGGCAAGGTATGCAGCAGAACGCATTCAAGTGGATTACACGCCAAAAGAACCCGTTGTTGATGCTGAAAAAGCCATAGCGAAAGGCGCGCGTTCAGTTGTCCCTGAATGGGACGATAATGTCTTGATATATGTCCCTTTTATGAATGGTGACACTCAAGCTGCTTTTGATCAGGCTGATAATATTGTCACAACGGATGTGAAAATTCATCGCTTCTCAAGTCAACCCATGGAGACTCGCTGTTACAACGCTGTATGGGAGCACGATACTGAGAGTATTACTCTGTATGGCACCTGTCAGAATCCTCATCCATTGCGATTAGTGTTGGCAGAGACTTTACGGATGAATGAAAACAAAATTCGTATTATAGCTTCTACCATTGGCGGCGCATTCGGTCTGAAAATGCATGGCCACCCAGAGGAGCCTTTAATTTGTCTTATGACTAAGCTTATTCGCCGGCCTGTTAAGTGGGTGGAAAATAGAGAGGAATGTCTTCTTATAGGTGCACGAGAGCAGCAACACAAGGTGGAGATGGCGTTTGACTCTGACGCTAATATGATTGGGTTGCGAGATCATGTTTTGGCGAATATCGGAGCTCCTTCGGCCTGTCCTGGTTGGGGGATGGTTTTTTTGACTGGTCTGACAATGCCTGGGCCGTATAAAGTTGAGAATATCGACATACACATGAATGCTGTGACGACTAATAAGCCCTCTTGGAACGCGGCCAGGGGCTACGGCAAAGAAACTACTGCTATAGCATTAGAATTGGCAATGGATAATGCGGCTCGCCAACTTGGGATTTCTCCGATTGATCTAAGGTTGAGAAACTTTATTAAAAAGGATCAATTTCCTTATCCTAGCCCTACCGGACTTGTTTATGATTCAGGTGATTATGGTGGTGTGCTTCTAAAAGCGCTTGAAACTATTGGTTACGAAGGCTGGAAGGATAAGCAAAAATCAGCACTTGCTGAGGGACGCTATATCGGAATTGGTATGGCCTTTGAGCTAACACCTGAGGGTGGAACGATTCCCGGAACAATGGTGGCCGGATATGATTCTAGTTCTGTGCGAGTTGGTCCTGATGGGACAGTTCGGGTGCTAACAGGTATTACTAGCCCAGGAACGCATAATGGGACTGCAATTGCTCAGATTGTTGCTGATGAGCTTGGCATAGACATCGAAGGGATAGAGGTTTTACAGGGCGACACTAATTCATCCCCTTATGGTTTTGGCAACTATTCAGGTCGAAGTACTATTGTCGGAGGGGGTTCTGCAGCTCTGGCAGCCAAGGATGTACGAGATAAGATAAATGCAGTTGCAGCCGCACTCCTGGAAGTAGAAATCGATACTCTCAGCCTATTCGAGGGTATTTTCTCCTCTAGCGATAACGCTGATGCCACCTTAACATTCGCAGAAGTGTGCTATGCCTCCTACACTCGAGCCTATGATATCGCTATGTGTATTGATCCTCCGCTAGAAGCGACGAGAACATTTAAGCCCCCCGGGATTAGCCATCTTCCCGATAAGAATGGGCGTATCAATCCGTATCCTAGCTATTCTAATGCAGTGTATGTTGTTGTTTGTGAGGTTGACATAGAAACTGGGAAAATTAGTTTACTAAGTCTTGCTGCGGCCCATGATTGCGGCAAGGCTATTAATCCCATCCTTGTTGAAGGGCAGGTTTGCGGAGCTTTCGCTATGGGTTTAGGTGGAGCACTCACTGAGGATATTCAACACGACGCTAATGGCGTTCAGTTAACGAAGTCCTTTAAGGATTATGTCATGCTTCGAATGGCTGATATGCCTTCAGTAGGCATGGCGCATCATGACTCGCCGAACCCTGATAACTATCTGGGATTAAAAGGTGCGGGTGAAGCAGGAGTTGGTGGCTCCGCCGCGGCTTTAGTTAATGCCGTAAATAATGCATTGGAACCCCTCGATGTTGTAATACATGAAATGCCTCTAACGCCTTCACGTGTTTGGTCTGCAATCCAAAACACAAATAATTCTGGGGGACTAAGTCAATGAGCCTTCATCCGATGTATGCAAGACCTCGCGATCTGAAACAAGCAGCAGAATTACTTTCCAGTCTAAGTAGCGGTGCGGTAATAATTGCAGGAGGACAAGAGATTATGCCCTATATTAATTATGGGGTAATGATGCCCGATGTCTATGTGGATATCGGAGGTATAGATGCTCTGCGAGGTGTAAGCGCCGAGACTGATGAAGTGTCCATAGGCTCCTTAACAGTTCATCGCGACATTCAAAATTTAGAAGAAATTGTTGAAAGACTACCGTTGTTAGCCTATGCCGCAAAACAGATAGGTGGGGGTATGCAAGTGCATAACCGAGGGACTATTGGCGGAAATATTGTTGCTATGCACCCTCTCTATGATGTTGCGCCTGCGCTCTTAGCTTTAGAAGCTGAAGTAGAGTTATTAGGTGAGCAGGGATCACAACGTATGTTGTTATCTGAGCTTCAAGAGCTCTCAAATCATGGTCTTGGGACATCATCCATATTAACAAAAATTCTAGTTAAATCGATGTCTCCAACTACTCTCTGGGCTTACTATAAGTTGAAGAGTAGCGCCGGAGCCTACGGTTCTGCGAATGCCGCAGTGGTAATTCATTTGGACGGTGAAAACATAAAGTCAATTCGTGTTGCTATTGGTGCTGTGACTGAAAAAGTCCTTGTTGTATCTGAGAGCTTAAAGAGCTGTTTAGGCGGTCCTTATACTTCTGAGGTAGGTCTCGTGATACAAAAAATATGTAGTGACGCCATCGGTGAACCGCTTAGCGACCAACAGGGTGATGGTGGTTGGCGAAAAGCAATGGCAGGTGTTGCTGCTCGTCGTGCGACTGAGATAGCGATGAGTAAGTTCATTAACTCATCGAGTAAAGGCTAAGAGGTATAAGTGAATGGAAGATCTATTAGATATCAGTGCATTAATCCAGTTGCGTGTTGATGGGCAGTTCCATGAGCTAGATGTGCTGCCGAGCAGAGCTTTGTTGGATGTACTAAGGGATGACATCGGTAAGAAAGGAACCCATTTAGGATGCAAAACAGGACATTGTGGAGCCTGTACTGTAATGATCGATGGGAAGGTGGCTAAGTCTTGCATCACCATGGCAGCAACACTTGCTCGAGCGGAGATAACAACCATAGAAGGTCTAGCCGATGATGATGGGAGTATGCATCCGCTCCAGCAAGCATTTTGGGATAAGGCTGGTTTGCAATGTGGATACTGTGCACCTGGCATAGTGCTTAGTGCACTAGAACTAATTCAGGATAACCACAATCCTTCTACCAAAGATATGGAGGTTGCTCTGGCAGGTAATTTATGTCGCTGTACGGGTTACCAAAGTATAAAACGATCTGTTACTGAAGCTTGTGTGCGGATGTATCCAGAAGATGAAAATTAACCAATATAGGTATTATTGTGAACAGCATAGCCATTAAGACGATAAAAGTAGAGACGGCCACACCAGAAGCCCTAGAACCTTTCGGTGTGGTACTGGGGCGCAATGAAAATGTTGAACCGCTACCTATAAATCTTTATGACGGAACCGTTCAGGTTCGCCGCCTCGGTAAGTTCATATCTGATGAAACGACAGAAATGCCAGTTTGCACTGTTCAGCGACGGCCATTAGTTGCTCAATACATGGAACGGCATCATAAGCACACCCAAACATTTGTGTCCTTGGGCGCTAAACCTTTCATAATGTTGTTGTCACCTCCTACAGAAACTGAGTTGCCAAATTTGGATGAAGCTCGTGCTTTTCTGTTTGATGGTAATGCTGGATTTATGCTCAATATTGGAACTTGGCATGAATTTCCGTTCGTATTGTTAGATGATACCGATGTGTTGACGATTCTTCGTTCAGAGGCTACAAATGGGCTTGAGGTTGATAATGTCATTGGTAATGAAGCGGTTAGCCCCGATCTAGAAAAGCGTGATATGGGAGCCAGGTTTGGGGTTAACATAGCGATAGAGCTATAGACGAGCATCTAAGTTTTTATGATCGCAACTCTAGGTAATTTTGCCTGGGACTGTTAAGCACTTGGGTAATAGAGGTAACATAGGTTTATGAAAAGAAGAGATTTTATTAAAACGACGGCTGGAGCTCTAGCTGCAGTATATATACCCTTTTCTGGAGCGGCGAATATTCCAGCAGAAGTCCCATGTATGTCTCGAACGGGCAAAATAATTACTCTCAAGCCATCGGATATAGCCGATCTAGCTAAAAGTTTACAGAGAAAAGTGTTATTAAAATCAACACCTCATTATCACCAAGAGCGAGCACTATGGAATGGTTTGTCTGACAACAAGCTGCCGGCCTTGATCGCTCAATGTATTGATTCCGATGATGTGATTAATACCGTTAACTTTGCTCGAACCCATGACCTATTGGTTACAGTAAGAGGAGGAGGGCATGGCATTAGCGGAAAAGCCGTTGAAGACGATGCTTTATTGATCGATTTATCTAGGATGAGCAACCTTACTACAAATCCAATCACTATGGTGGCTACTGCAGAGGCCGGTGTTTTATTGAGAGAGCTTGATGTTGGAGCACAGGCCCATGGTTTGGTAGTACCAGCCGGCGTTGTTTCCCATACCGGCGTCGCTGGTTTGACACTGGGCGGAGGCATAGGCATCAACATGCGAAAAATGGGATTAACCAGTGACAATTTGCTATCTGTGCAAATTGTAACAGCAGATGGCAAGCTCCGGACCGCAAGTGGCACTGAGAATACGGATTTATTCTGGGCTGTTCGCGGCGGTGGCGGTAATTTTGGTATTGTTACGTCGTTCACATATCGCATGCACAAGCTAGATCCTGAAATTCTCTCTGGTGTAATGGTTTATGCAATGGACGATGCTAAAGATATGTTCAATCGTTACTTCGATTATTCCTTAGAAGCGCCTCGAGAATTGAATTTGAGTGCTGCGATGAGTATGTCGCCCACAGGAACCCCTTTTCTAATGGCAGGGTTTCAATATATGGGTCCGCCAAAAGAAGGTGAGAAGGTTTTAAAATCTTACCGCAAGTTGGGTAACCCAGTGGCTGATCTCATACGGCCTAAGACTTTTCTTAGGCAGCAGACATTGCTAGATGCTGGTAATCCCCATGGTACTAATTACTATATCCGCGGTCGCACAATGGATGAGTATGACCCGGAATTGATCGATGTGATGATGGATCGATGGAGTCACTCACCTGGCAGGCACAATACGATGCGTCTCGTCCGATTTGGCGGTGCAGTTGATGATCTTGCACCGGATGCTACTGCATGGCCTCACCGCGGGGCTAAATGGGATTTAGAGCTGGGTGGAAGTTGGGTAGATCCTGCCCTGTCAGCTAAAAATATTAAGTGGGGAAAAGATTATTGGGATGCGCTTAATCCCTATGTTTCCGACCGGTTTTACATCAATGAGATGATGGATGAAACACAAGAAGAAGTGGCCGTCAGCTATGGTCATAATTACCCTCGGTTAGTCCAGATAAAAAACAAGTATGACCCAAAGAATTTTTTCCGATCAAATGGGAATATTAAACCAACGGTTTAGAGTTTTTTGATAGTCCTAACTATGGGTATCGATTAGCAAGAGGTGGGAAAAATGAGTTATGAAATGCGTAAAGCTTATGCAGACAGCTCCTTAGGTCAAATTCATTATCGGATTGCCGGGAAAGGTAAACCGCTCCTACTAGTTCACCAAGACCCTCAGTCAGCTCTCCAATTTTTATATGTCATACCTTTATTGATTGATGCTGGATTTCAAATTATTGCTCCAGATATGCCCGGTTATGGCTTGTCCGAGGGCTCTTCTGAGCCTTCGACTATTCCTGAATGTGCAGATGTTCTTGTGCAATTGTTAGATCATCTAGGAATAGACCGAGCAATAGTCATTGGCCATCACACAGGTGCTTCGATGGCGTGTCAGATGGCTTATGCCAATCCCACGCGAGTAGAGCGTTTAGTTTTACATGGACTTCCTTGGTACACCACAGAGGAGCGAGAGGAACGATTAGCAAGACCGCACATGGATTTTAGTGCAAAGCAGGATGGATCGCATTTTTCAGATTTGTGGGATTTAATTGGGAAGATGTCCAGGGGAATATCAACTTTAGAATCTTCTCATATGGCTGCTTTACACACACTGTGGGCTGGCGATAAACATTGGTTCGCTCACCATGCGGCGTTTAGCTATGACATGACCGACGCGATCAGTGCAGTCTCAGCACCTACCTTAGTTGTGACTAACACAGGGGATATTCTTCATTTTGTGGCTGCGAGACTGGTAGAATTTAGACCTGACTTTTCGCTCATGGAACTAGAAGGTGGGACCTCATATATTATTCGCGATGACCCTAAAGGCTGGTTTGACGCAATTATTGATTTCATTCAAAGCTGAGACTAATAATATTGAGGAGGCTTTTTTAGTTTTTCCCTTGCTTCCAGTTGTCAATTAAGTGACTCCAGTTATCATCGATTACAGTAAAAACATCTGGGTATGCATCAGTCAAACAAGAGCGGTTCATGATCGAATAATTGTTCGGGCCGCCTTCCTCCGGCCATTGACGCGTAGCATCAACGACAATCCGGCTACCTTCTCCGCGCGTGGTAGCGCTTGGATCTCCACCCATGGCGCCCGCTTTCTCTACTATTTCACTAGCACTAAAAGGTTGCCAACGAGCTCCAACAGCATGCATAACCTCAGTTCTATTGTGTATATTGACATCTTCATCTACGACGATTGCGATCTTCGCTATTTTAACAGAGCTGGTTATTTGGCGCCCAATAGCCAGTGCTTCTCCTGGAGTTTGCTTTTTTATACTTATAAAGCAAAACCCAGGAGTTTGTAGAGGAAAATGTACCCCTACAATACTTGGGAATTGTTTCTTCAGCGTCATATTAGTCGTTACTTCCATTGGGGAGGTCAAGAAACTACGAGTTACACCAGTAAACTGATTAACAAAAAGTGGCTTTGCACGATGGGTAACAGCGGTGACGTTCATATAAAAATTTTCTTCTTTACGTTCACCTATGTACCCATACATTTCCCCAAATGGCCCCTCTGGCTCCAAGTCGAAGGGTATTTCACCTTCAATAACCATTTCGACGTTGGCGGGTACTCTAAGACTATTTGTTTCGCATTTGACTACCTCCAGAGACTTACCTATAAAGCCCCCGGCGACATAGAGTTCGTCTTGGCCAAGGCGGGTAGTTTTAGAGCTACTCATTGCAAAAGTTATGGGGTCAGTCCCTAAAACTATTGCAACTTTGGCTGATGTTTCCCCTCGTGCTTTCATATCCATCAAGAAAGTCCATCCGTGCTGATTGCGCTCTGGATTAATGGCAATCTTACGAGGACCCTTAATTTGGCAGCGATAAGTACCAACATTACGACCAAGTTTGGGGTCTTCTAGGATGACACTACCCGTATTTATGTAAGGGCCTGCGTCGCCAGGGTTTGTCTGAAGAAACGGGAACTCTAGCATGTTGATATCATGCTCCTTTAGAACAACCTCTTTGCATGGGGCTGTTTCTCGTTTTACCTCGTTGGGTTGAATTTCTTTCCATTGTTTATCTTTAGTAGCTAAACCTTCAAGTTTTGATAGTACATTTTGATAAGTTATATATTGCTCTTCGCTAGTAGAATCAACGCCAAAAGCCAGTCCTTCGGACTCCCATCTTCCATATTGATTAGCAATAATTGGACCTTCATGCCACTGACCGTTGATTTTAATATTTCTAAATACAACAGCTGGCGCTTCTGCCCAACCCAATTTATCAATGAGTCGATACATAAAGCCCGTTGCCTCATAGGAATCCTGATCCAAGCCACTGACATGCAGAACCTGACCCAGGTCTTCAATTGCTGCCATATAGTCTCTTAGCGAATCAAATGGCCCTGTGACCACTGGTTTTGTCTTGCTGTGGTTTACATCTGTCATTAATAAAACTCCAAAACATAGCATTAATAGTGATTATTCTTTAAGTTTTCTTAGTTAAAAGATCATGGCTAGTAAGGTTTAACTTCACCTAGAAAGGCCATTAAAACTACTAAAAACCAAATACAAAATGCGGCTCGATTTGTTCTCTTTTGTAGCTCTTTTATTAGGATTTCACCCCGCACTGTACTTTCTCCGCCAGCTTTAACCAGCTCAAAAGCCTTTGGCCAGTTCCCAGCAATCTGGCGAATCCAAACTCCATTAAGTAATATCGCTGCAAATAATATAATTTTAATCGCGAGCCAATTACTACTAATAGGGCCGTCAGTGATCAAACAATATGCTCCAAAGCTACCCATTGAAATCATAATAAGGTAGCGAACCCATATATCCAATTTGCGCAAGCTCTCACCACGAGCAGTGCCCTTTTGAAAGTGAACCAACCAAACCAATACTAACCATAAAATAGCAGATAACCATACCAACCCTAACCAATTACCTGAAATCGGTGACCCATAGGCTTGCGCTAAGGTAAAGCCCAGCGGAAGTAGCAGAACTAAAGCCGTGCGAGCAGACATATCAACAATAAATCTCATTTGGCGTACTCTCAGCCTCTCTTCTAGGCTTAATTCATCTCGAGTAAGATACTGGCCAATATAATGAACCGCTACGTCACCACCGATAGCAAAAACGAATAAGAACACATGAATAAAAGCGATGAAATTATGAAAATTGATGTACAACTGCAGATCTCCTTGTTGGTGTAGGACCAGTGTTATTAGGTTTAAAAAAAGCCCTCAGCTAAAATTATCAATTTCTGAACGCTTTGTATTGTATAAAGATAGACATTGAATCTATTTCTATCAATAAGAGGGTTCGCATTAACCTAATTACAGAAGTCAAAAACCTTATATTTACTGATTACTATAAGACGCTAAATTGAAACAAAGCGACTTTATTGGTGTTTACTTTACATCAAGCCTATAGACGATTTTTCCACTCTAATGTTACCATAAATAAATAAAATAATTCCGCTATATGAAAAATTTAGTCATATATATAGAATATATTGACATTCTTTTAGGTGCTATTTTACAATAAGAGCATGTTTTAAGCGGCTTTCGGTTGCAGCGGTAAATAACCTTGGGGGTTTTTATCAGGGGTTTCTAAGCAACTCCGGTAGATAGGTGACTGGTTCTAAAGTGTTTTAGAATTTAAGAGATCAATAATGTAAGAGGCAAATATGGTGTTGGCAATAGATACGGTTTGTAATTTGTTCACTGAATACGAGGTGACTAATGGGCAAACTGGCCTAGATGAGCATTTTTTAGAGCAGATACGCTTTCCTGCAGAGTGGAGGAAAGGTGTTTCTATCGATGACTATATTGGTATGAAAGATCGTGCCGGTATTGAACGCTCATTATTAATAGCTGTGCGAGCAGGCGATCAGCGCGTGCGAGGATCTTTTGAAATTCCCTATGAGCAGGTGGCTACTGTATGCAAACAACATCCTGAGCGCTTTTCTGGCTTGGCTGGGATAGACCCTTATCGTGGGATGGATGGTGTTCGTGAGCTTGAGTATGCGGTTAAAGAGTTGGGTTTTGTGGGGGCACATCTTTATCCACATTGGATTGAGTTAGCACCAGATCACGCTAAATATTATCCTTACTACGCCAAATGCTGTGAATTAGATATTCCTATCATGATGCAAGTTGGCCACAACTTAGTGTATTCAAGAGAAAGAAGACTGCCAAGCGTTGGCCGTCCAATCACTCTGGATCAAGTTGCTATTGATTTCCCTGATTTGAAATTAATCGGAATCCATATTGGAATCCCCTGGACCGATGAAATGATTTCCATGGCATGGAAGCATGAGAATGTTTATATAGGTTCTGATGCTTATGCTCCTAAGTATTGGCCTGATTCTTTTGTTCATTACCTGAAGACATACGGCCAAGACAAAGTCTTGTTTGGAACTGATTGGCCGGTTATTAGCCCTGAACGAGCTATGGAAGAGATAAAACAGTTAGGAATATCGCCCTCCGTGATGGAAAAATTTCTTAACACTAATGCGAAACGCATATTTAAGTTGTAGAAAAGAAATGATGCATTTTCTCCATACTATTGAGATATAAACAATGAAAGATGAGTTTGATAATCAAGCCTACCTCGCCTTAGATATTGGATATGGTGTGAGATGCGCTGCCCAACACAAGCCTAATAAGGTTGCACTGGGCCAAGGAAGTCGGACTTTAGACTATGCGCAACTGGCGGATCGTATTAATAGAGTTTCTAATGGTATCCGCAGAGACTTAGGTCTTAAGAAGGGTGATAGGGTTGCCCTTATCGCGCCTAACTGTATAGAGTATCCTGAGCTTGCTATAGGTATTGCTCAAGCGGGGACTGTAGTGGTTACACTAAATCCAGACCTAACTTCTTCTGAAATTCAATATATATGTGATGATTGTCACGCATCAGCAGTTTTTGTGCATGTATCAGCCGTAGGGCAAGTAGACATAGCTAAATTATCTAGCGTAAAAGACGTGGTGATTATTGGTGATGGCTATGAGAATTGGTTAGCTAAGTCCAGTCCTGAGTATCTGTTTGCTCCTCTAGCCGAAACGGACACTTTTGCACTTGTCTACACCGCGGGGACTTCTGGTAAACCGAAAGGTGTAATGTTGTCACATCGATCTCGAGTATTGACATTTTTTGGTATGGCTTCAGAGTACGGTTGTTACACTCCAGATGACCGAACTCTAGCGGTGGCACCTTTATTTCATGGCGCTGGGTTCTCGTTTGCTATTGCGGCACTATTTTTTGGAGGGTACTGTGAAATTGCTCCAAAATTTGATGCAGCCACAACCTTAAAACTGCTCAAAGAATCAAAAATAACCAATGTTTTTATGGTTCCCACGCATTTTCAGGCAATTTTTGACCTATCTGAAAAACAGCAAACTAAACTAAAACCTAGTCATCTTAAAACGATAATTTCGAATGCCTCAGCGTTACCTCAAGTGCTAAAAAGACTTGCGGTAGGTTACTTTGGGGAGGGAATACTGCATGAGACTTACGGCTCTACAGAGGCCGGTATCGTTTGTAATTTACGTCCTATAGATCAATTAAGAAAGGAGCGTTGTGTTGGGTTGGGGTTCGCCTGTACCGAGACCAAGGTTCTTACGGAGAAAGGAAACCCTGTAGAGCCTGGTGAAGTTGGCGAGTTATTTAGCCGTTCTCCTTATTTATTTTCAGGTTATTGGGGGAATCCTGAGACCATTAGTTCGATGAAAGAAGGCTGGTTTTCTGCTGGAGACTTAGCTCAGGTTGACGATGAAGGCTTTGTTTATCTTGTTGATAGAAAGATGGATATGATTATTTCGGGGGGTGTAAATATTTATCCCAGAGAGATAGAAGAAATTCTCTATGAACATCCAGCTATTTTTGATGCAGCAGTCATTGGGGTGCCCGATAGGTATTGGGGCGAATCTGTGAAGGCTTACGTGGTTTTGAGAGAAAACCAAAGTGCAGATAGTGATGGTTTGAGCGATTTTTGCGGGAAGACCTTGGCTGGATACAAAATTCCCAAGGCATTTGAATTTATCTCTGCGTTGCCGCGCGGCTCAACGGGTAAAGTTTTAAAACGAAAGTTACATAATCTTTGAAAGGTAAATAGTAATTACCTCTACATTTAAAAGAGCTAAATGGAGATGGAAGTTTGAAAAATCGCACACTATGTCTCAGGAGTGTTAGTCGTGACTAAACCTCTTACCGGCGTTCGGATTTTAGATCTGACTCACATGCTTTCTGGACCCTATGGGACAATGCTTTTGGCTGATCTGGGTGCAGAGACGATAAAAGTAGAGCCGTTACATGGGGAGGGCACTAGACAGCTCTTAGCAACAGACCCTAAGAATTCAATTGATGGTATGGGCGCTTACTTTATTACTTTAAATCGAAATAAAAAAAGTGTGTGTATTGATTTAAAAAGTAGTGAAGGCCAAAACGTATTTTATGAACTTGTTAAAGCATCTGATGTGGTGATTAATAATTTTGGAGCAGGTGTACCAGAACGCTTAAAGATTGATTTTGATCAACTTAAGAAGGTTAACCCAAAGATTATCACCTGCTCTGTTACTGGTTTTGGCTCATCAGGTCCTGCACATAAGCGTCCCGCATTTGATCAAGTAACTCAGGCTACTGGTGGCGGTATGTCGATTACAGGTGAGAATCCAGAATCTTCTGTGAGATCAGGCATACCAATTGGAGATCTAGGTGGGGGTATGTTTGCAGTTATGGGCATACTTGCGGCACTGCGCGAGCGTGATGTGAGTAGCGAGGGGCAACATGTCGATATTTCAATGTTAGATTGTCAGATTTCAATGTTGAATTATATGGCTACCATGTACTTCTTATCTGGGGATGATCCTACACCAATAGGTAATAATCATTTTGTCCATGTTCCCTATAACAGCTATAGAACCGCAGATGGATTTATTGTGATTGCAGTGATTACTGATAATTTTTGGCAGAATCTGAAGCAGTTAGTGACTTTTTCGGGATTTGATCGTGAAGAATATGACACGCAACCTGGACGCCTTGCTGGTAAAGATTACATTGATGGTAAGTTGAATGAAATTCTTGCAACGCAGAGTTCTGAATACTGGCTAGAAAAGTTAGTTGAGAAACGCATTCCTTGCGCGCCAGTAAATAAATTTAGCCAGGCGCTTAATGATGAGCAAGTATTGCATCGGAATATGGTGGTTGATCTCAAGCATTCAAATGGGAAAAGCACTAAAGGTCCTGGGAATCCGATCAAATTCTCCCGAACTAATGAAGAGAGTTTTTCTCCTGCACCTGTTAAGGGTGAGAACACAGATGATATTTTTTCTGGGTTACTAAATTATACAGAATCAGAAATTGGTGATATGAGAAAAAAAGGGTTTATAGGATAAATAGCCAGATCTGAAAAGAGATAGGAAGCCTAGTTTAAGACTGTTTTTTTTAACCTGAAAGGGAAGCTTGAATAATAGACAGCTGGGCATAGCAGGTGATAACTAGAATTTGGGCCCTTGCTTTGCAAGGTTGAGAAAAAAGATTAGAAGAAGCATGATAGAACGCTAAAAGATACAAGTGATAACTTAAATAACTATAAAAATAGTTCGGAGATGGGTATGAGCTACAGACTAGGAGTAGACGTTGGAGGTACATTTACTGACCTCCTGCTGATTAACGAAGAAACGGGTGAGACCCACACTGCAAAAGTGCCTTCTACACCCGACGATTCATCAATCGGTGTTTTGAATGGTGTTGCGCAGATCTGTGATGAATCTGGTATTAACCCTAAGGATGTTAACCGTGTGATGCATGGTACCACGGTAGCTACTAATGCC
>TARA_B110000305_G_scaffold26947_2_pt1 | contig 34147 bp, 35 predicted proteins | sample TARA_B110000305 | Tara Oceans TARA_B110000305 (sample SAMEA4397930) | marine metagenome | biome: Polar Biome; feature: [SRF] surface water layer (ENVO:00010504); material: water (ENVO:00002006), including particulate matter (ENVO:01000060) such as... | depth 5 m | reverse complement strand
GTTTCTTCAACAGCAGTTATTACTACGTTGTCTACAGTTTCTTTAGAAACTTTTGGTTTAGATTCTTTTTTAGCTTTTATTGTATTTTTAACAGCTTTCTTTGGTTTACTGTCTTTTTTAGGTGTAGGCATAATATAAATTTGTATTCTAATTTATTTATAGATTAATGGAACAAACTAGAAGAATTAATAATTTAAAAACCTTTTAACATCTATATTAACCAATCAAAAGGATTGCGAAAATAACTTCAATTTATATACTACACAAGTAATCTATAAATTTTTTGATATTAGAGGATCAATAAAAGAAAGTAATTTAATTTCTAATTCATCTAGGGTTAATTGATCGGTATTAATTAAGATAGCATCAGAAGCTTTTTTTAAAGGTGAATTAGACCTGTTAATATCTTGACTATCTCTTAAATTAATATTTTTTAAAACTTGACTATAAGTAATGTTTTCATTAATTAAAGTTAATTCATCATATCTTCTTTTGGCTCTTAGTTTTAAAGAAGATTCTAAAAAAAATTTTAATTCAGCATTAGGAAAGACAACTGTTCCTATGTCACGACCGTCCATAATAATACCCTTTTCATTTCCTAATGCATGCTGAGTTGCTACCATTCGTTTTCTTAATTCTGCGAAAGTTGCTAATCTACTAACCAAATTTGAAACTTCAAGAGATCTGATTTTATTTTCAACAGAAATTCCATTTAAATGGACTTCAAATCTATTATTTAATATATTATTTTTAAAATCTATTGAAATACTTTCAAGATCATTTATTAATTTATCTTCAAAATAATGAGTTTTAGAAATATACTTTTTTTGAATTGCATAATAAGTTAATGCTCTGTACATAGCGCCAGAATCAATATAAATGTATTTTAATTTCTTTGCAATACGTTTTGCAATTGTACTCTTTCCTGTGGATGAAGTCCCATCAATTGTTATGATAATTTTAGTTGACATTTAATTTTTTATAATTCTTAACGTTTTGATTTGTAATAGCAATATCCAAAACTTCTTTCATATTAGAAACGAAATGAAAAGTTAATCCTTTTAAATAGTTTTTGTCAATTTCATCAATATTCTTTTTGTTTTCTTCACAAAGAATAATTTCTTTAATCTTGGCTCTTTTAGCAGCTAATATTTTTTCTTTAATACCTCCTACAGCTAAAACTTTACCTCTCAAAGTTATTTCACCTGTCATTGCTAATTTAGATTTAACTCTTTTTTGAGTTAACAATGATACAATTGATGTGAGCATTGTAATCCCAGCACTAGGCCCATCTTTAGGTGTAGCACCTTCAGGAACATGAATATGAATGTTATAATTGGAAAGTTTTTTTACATCAATTGAAAGCAAATCAGCATTAGACTTAATATATTCTAAAGCAATAGTTGCAGATTCTTTCATTACTTTTCCAAGATTTCCAGTTATAGATAAGTTTCCTTTTCCTCTTGATAATGCAGACTCAATAAACAAAATATCTCCTCCAAACTGAGTCCATGCAAGTCCTGTAACAACTCCAGCGATATCGTTATTTTCATATTTATCTTTAGAAATAGATATTCCCAAGATTTTATTTAACTCCTCATTGGAAATATTACTAGGGAATTCTTCATCTAGAGCAATTGACTTTGCAATAAACCTAATAATCTTAGCTATTTGTTTTTCTAAACCTCTAACTCCAGATTCTCTTGTATATCCCTCAATAACTTTTTCTAATGCAAGTTTATTTAATTTAATAATATTTTTTTTCAGACCGTGTTCTAAAATCTGTTTAGGTAATAGATGTTTTTTTGCTATGTTCGTTTTTTCTTCAATAGTATAACCCGAAACACTAACTATTTCCATTCTATCTCTTAATGCAGGCTGAACATTTGAAATATTATTGGAGGTCGCGATAAACATAACTTTAGATAAATCGAAACCAGTTTCAACAAAATTATCGTAGAATGATGTATTTTGCTCGGGGTCTAAAACCTCCAACATTGCAGAAGACGGGTCTCCCTGATTTCCTACAGAAAGTTTATCAATTTCGTCTAAAACAAAAACAGGATTAGAAGTTTTAGCTTTTTTTAAACTCTGAATAATTCTTCCAGGCATCGCACCTATGTAAGTTTTTCTATGCCCCCTAATTTCTGATTCATCTCTAAGACCTCCTAATGAAATTCTAACATACTCTCTACCTAAAGCCTCTGCTATAGATTTACCCAAGGAAGTCTTACCTACTCCTGGGGGGCCATTAAGACATAAAATGGGAGATTTCATGTCATTTCTTAATTTCAATACTGCAATATGTTCTATAATTCTTTTTTTAACGTCTTTCAAACCATAGTGATCCCTGTCAAGAATACGTTGAGCTCTACGTAAATCAAAATTATCTTTTGAAAATTCGTTCCAAGGAAGATCTAAATATAGATCTAAATAATTTCTTTGAATAGAATACTCAGCAACCTGTGGATTCATTCTCTGAAGTTTAGATAATTCCTTTAAAAAATGAGCACTAATTTCTTTATTCCATTTCTTTTTCTTGGACCTAATTCTCATTTCATTTATTTCCTCATCATATGAAACTCCTCCTAATTCTTCTTGAATGGTTTTTAGTTGTTGATTTAAAAAATATTCTTTTTGTTGTTTATCTAAATCAAATCTGACTTTTGATTGGATGTCATTTTTTAATGAAAGTCTTTGAAACTCTACATTCATTTGCTTTAAACACATTAAGGCTCTTTCGTGAAGGTCATTAGTTTTTAAAATTTCATATTTCTCATCAATACTTAAATTCATGTTAGAACAAACAAAATTTACAAGAAATGAATCACTTTGGATATTATTAATTGCAAAGGAAGCTTCACTAGGGATATTTGGGTTTGCATCAATTATTTGTAGAGCAATATCTTTTATAGATTCTATAGTAGCAGTAAACTCTTTATTCCCTTTGGTTGGCTTTATCTCTTTAATTTCTTTAATTTCAGCAGTAATGTAAGGATCTTCAGTTAATACTTTTTCAATAGAGAATCGCTTTTTACCCTGTATAATAACAGTTATATTACCATCTGGCATTTGAAGAACTCTTAAAATTTTAGCAACAGTTCCTGTTGACTGAATATCTATTATACCTGGATCTTGTATTTCAGGATCTTTTTGAGAAACAACTCCAATTAATTTTGATTTAGTATTAGAATCTTTAATCAGCTTTATGGATTTGTCTCTTGATGCAGTTATTGGAATAACCACACCTGGAAACATAACAGTATTTTTTAATGGAAGAATTGAAAGGCTTTCTGGAAGAGATTCTTTTGAAATGGCTTCCTCATCGTCAGATGTCATTAAAGGAATTAAATCTGAATCTTCATCAATATTTTGAAGTGACATCATGTCAAGATTCAATAATTTTGGTTTAGACATATTAAATTATTAGGTCAAAGTGTCATTGAAAAAGAAAAAATATTATTTGTAATATTATAAAACTTCGATGAAACTCTTAATTTTTTTTTATAACATTAATAATTCAAGATTCATGCCATAAAAATTAAACATTATTAATTTTTATTTTATTTAGCAGAAAGGCACCCACAAGAAAAATAATTACAAAAACTAAAATAGAAATTCTCATGCTTCCTGTAATTTGATCTAAAAATGCAAACAAAGTCATACCTAAGACAATACTAACTTTTTGAGTAACATCAAAAAAACTAAAATAAGAGGTAGTGTTATCAGTTTCTGGAATCATCTTAGAAAATGTAGACCTTGATAAAGCTTGGATTCCACCCATAACCATCCCGACTGCTCCAGCAGCAATATAGAACTCAATAGGTTTGGAAATAAAATACGCCCCAATGCACAAAAAGGCCCAAATTAAATTTAAAAAAAGAAGTGTTCGAATATTTCCGATCTTATTAGAAATTTTTGCAGTCAATATAGCCCCAAAAATAGCTATCAATTGAATTAATAAAATACTTATAATTAATCCAATAGTTTTTTCCCCCTCTTTCCAAGAAATTTCTTGTTCACCAAAATAAGTAGCAATTATTAAAACTGTCTGTAAAGCTGAACTATAAATAAAAAATGCAATTAAAAATTTCTTAATCAGTATTATTTCTTTTAATTCATTCCAAACCTCTTGGATTTCTTTAAAACCATTAAAAAATACATCTTTTATGATTTTTTTCTTTTCACTTGTATTTGGTAAGTGATAAAAAGTATATTGACTAAAAACAATCCACCAAAGACCAACTGATACAAAAGAATATTTCATGGCAGTAAGCTCTGGATTATCACCCATAATTCCAAAAGCATTAGGAAACATAACCATTGCTAGATTAAAAATTAACAAAATAACACTTCCAACGTAACCTAAAGCATATCCTTTTGCACTAATATAATCTTGTTGTTCTTTTAAGGCAATATCTGGTAAATAGGAATTATAAAAAACTAAACTTGCCCAAAAGGAAATCAAGGCCAAAAAATAAAAAAATAATCCTAAATAAATATTTTCTAAATCAAACCAATAAAGACACATACAAGAAATTGATCCAGAATAACAAAAGAATTTAAGAAAAGTTTTTTTATTCCCCATGTAATCCGCTATACCTGATATTACAGGAGTTATGATAGAGAGTATAACAAAAGCAAATGCAGTTAAAAAACTAATTAATGCTGTGTTTTTAAAATTGAATCCAAAAACATCAATATATAAATCATCAATAAATAAAGCACCATAATATATTGGGAAAACAGAGGAAGATATTACTAATGGATAAACCGAATTTGCCCAATCATAAAACGCCCATGCATTTAAAACCTTACTATCACCTTTAATAAAACTTTTACCCAACGTATTTTTGATTTATATTAAATATATGCAATATACTTAATTCATATTATCATAATTTTTAAAATTATTAAGTAATTTTGTGAATCTTTTAAAATTAAAGAATGAATAGAAAAGTTTTATTTATTTTAATTGGTTGTTTGATTATAAGTTGCAACAAATCAAAAACCACCAAATCTCATGAATTAATTTCAAATAAATCGCAAGACAAAGAAATATCAAAAATAATTAATTATGAAAATGGGTTCTATTTATGTAAAAAATGTAATTCACCATTATATGAATCTAAAAATAATTATGATTCAAATTCTAATGATAAAAGCTTTGATAATTCTATAGAAAACAAAGTAAAATTTAATCAACACTATAATGAAAGTAAAACAGAACTTAAATGTATGAAATGTGGTACAAAAATAGGAAACGTGTGGAACGATGGACCTGAACCAACTGGAAACAGACATTGTGTATCGAGAAATGCATTAATTTTTAAAAAATTAAAAAATTAAAAAATGAAAAAAATACATATAATACTCTTAATAAGCATATTAATGATAAATAATAACTACGCCCAAAACAATAGTCAAATGGAGAAAAGTGATAAGGAATGGAAAAATGATTTAGATAATTTAAGTTATCAAGTATTGAGAAATTCTTACACAGAAAGACCTTTTACAGGAGAATATAATTTACATTTCGAAAATGGATCTTATACATGTAAGGGGTGTAATCAAATACTTTTTAATAGCACAAATAAATATGAGAGTAATTGTGGATGGCCAAGCTTTGACAAAGCAATCCCAAGTTCAATAGTTTACATTGAAGACAACTCTGTAGGTATGAAAAGAATTGAGGTTAAATGTTCCAAATGTAACGGTCACTTGGGTCATGTTTTTAATGACGGTCCAAAAGAAACCACCGGTAAAAGGTATTGTATTAATTCCGCTGCATTGTCATTTAATAAAAAATAAAAAAATGGAAAAATTTGATTTAATAATATTAGGAAGTGGACCAGGAGGTTATGTAACTGCTATAAGAGCATCTCAACTTGGATTAAAAACTGCTATAATTGAAAAAGAAAGTTTAGGAGGAGTCTGTTTAAATTGGGGTTGTATTCCCACAAAAGCATTATTAAAATCCGCTCAAGTTTTTGATTATCTAAAGAATGCCAGAGATTATGGAATTACGGTAAAAGATATAAATAAAGATTTTAATTCTGTAGTAAATAGAAGCAGAAAAGTAGCTGAAAATATGAGTAAAGGTGTCGTTTTTTTAATGAAAAAAAATAAAATTCAAGTTTTCAAGGGTTTTGGTAAGCTAGGTGAGAAAAACACAGTATTAGTTACTAATGAATCAAAGGAAGAAACAATATTGTTTTCAAAAAAAATTATAATTTCAACTGGTTCTAGATCAAGAGAGTTACCTAATTTAAAGCAAGATGGAAAAAATATTATTGGTTATAGAGAAGCTATGACCTTAAAAATCCAACCCAAAGATATTACTATTGTTGGATCAGGAGCTATTGGGATTGAATTTGCTTTTTTTTATAATTCAATGGGAACAAATGTAACGGTAATTGAGTATCAAGATAGAATAGTTCCTGTTGAAGATAAAGAAATATCGAAAGAATTAGAAAAAATACTTAAAAAGAAAGGTATAAATATCATAACCTCATCAGAAGTAAAAGAAGCTAAAATAAATGAATCTGGTGTTGAGGTAATTATTAAATCATCCAGTGGTGAAATCTCTAATATTAATTCAGAAATTGTTTTAAGTGCAGTTGGTATCAAAACTAATATTGAAAATATAGGTCTCGAGGAGATTGGAATTAAAATTGAAGCAGATAAAATTTTGGTTGATGAGTTTTATAAAACTAATATTGAAGGTTATTATGCAATTGGAGATGTAGTCAAAGGTCAATCATTAGCACATGTTGCTTCAGCCGAAGGTATTTTATGTATTGAAAAAATTTCGGGGCTAGAAGTGTCCCCACTAGATTATGACAATGTTCCAGGGTGCACCTATTGCTCTCCAGAAATTGCTTCAGTAGGATTAACAGAGGAAAAAGCTTTAGAAAAAGGCTATGAAATTAAAGTTGGAAAATTTCCTTTTAGTGCATCAGGAAAAGCTCAAGCGTCAGGTAAAAGTGATGGATTTGTAAAAGTTATATTTGATTCAAAATATGGAGAATGGCTTGGATGTCATATGATTGGAGATGGTGTGACTGATATGATTGCAGAAGCAGTACTGGGAAGAAAGCTAGAAACAACAGGACATGAGGTTTTGAAAACTATTCACCCACATCCAACAATGAGTGAAGCAGTAATGGAAGCTGTTGCTGCAGCTTATGGAGAAGTTATTCATTTGTAATCAATCTATAAAACTTGATATTGCTAAATCATAACTTTTTAATCCAAACCCCATAATTACTCCTTTAACATGACCACTTAAGAAGGATTTATGTCTAAATTCTTCTCTTGAATAAGTATTAGAGATGTGCACCTCTATCACTGGAGACGTTATTGACCTTATAGCATCTCCGATACCAACCGAAGTATGAGTATAAGCGGCAGCATTTAATATAATTCCATCAAATTCAAATCCAACTTCTTGTATTTTATTAATTAATTCACCTTCGATATTAGACTGAAAATAATGTAAATCTATATTTTTAAAATTTGATTGTAAATCCTTAAAATGTTCTATAAAATCTTTATCACCGTAAATATTTTTCTCCCTAGTTCCTAATAAGTTTAAATTTGGACCATTAATAATTTGTAATTTCATTAAATTATTTTTTTTAAAAATATGAATATAATATTTAATTAATCTGTTTTAAAATTTAAAGTTAAATATGAAATGGGAGGAATCTCTTAAGAGTTTTAAAAACTATCTTAAGATAGAAAGAAATTTATCTATAAATACAATCGAAAGTTATTTATTTGATGTAAAAAAATTGATGACTTTTTTGGAGAAAAATAAAATTAATATCCACCCTAAGAAACTAACTATAACTTTAGCAAAAGAATTTATATATGAAATCTCTAAAAAGGTTAAGCCTCCTACTCAATCAAGAATTATATCAGGGATAAGAAGGTATTACGATTTTTTGATTTTAGAGGGTATTATTTTTGATAACCCAATAGAAAATATAGAAACTCCTAAAATTGGATCAAATCTTCCATCTACTTTAACTATTCAAGAAATTGATTTAATAATATCAAAAATTAATTTGGAATCAAAAACAGGATTACGAAATATTGCAATAACTGAGCTTCTATATAGTTGCGGACTAAGAGTTTCTGAACTAATTAATCTTAAAATCTCCGATTTATTTTTTAAAGAATCTTTAATAAAAGTTACTGGAAAAGGAAATAAGGAAAGGTTTGTCCCAATAAGTAATCAATCTCAAATATATATTAACAACTATTTAAAGAAAATTAGATCTACACATAAAATCAAAAAAGGTTATGAGGATACACTTTTTTTAAATGAAAGAGGAGCTATATTATCAAGAATAATGATTTATATTATTTTAAAACAATTAACAAAAAAATCAAATATTAATAAAAAAATAGGTCCTCATACTTTAAGGCATTCGTTTGCAACTCATTTAATTGAGAATGGGGCAGATTTAATAACAATTCAAAAGATGATGGGACATGAAAGCATAACTACTACAGAAAGATATTTACATGTTAATAAAAAACATTTAATTGATTCAATGATGAAATTCCATCCTAGAACTAAAAAATAAAAATTAATTTTTAACAATCATTCTAAAACCTTCTCCATGAATATTTTCAATTTCAACTCTTTGATCTTTGCTTAAATATTTTCTAATTTTAGTAATATAAACATCCATACTTCTAGATGTAAAATAATTGTCATCATTCCATATTTTTACTAAAGCTAATTCCCTAGGCATTAAATCATTTAAATGATTTAAAAGCATTTTTAATAATTGGTTTTCTTTAGGAGATAATTTTACAATTGGTTCTTCAGATTCAAACTGGAGAGTCCTTAATTTAGAATTGAAATTAAAACCAGCAAATTGAAATTCAAATTTCACATTTTCCACCTTAGAGTTTAACTTTTTTCTCTTAAAAATGGATTTAATTTTTAATAATAAGATATCAGAATCAAATGGTTTTGTTAAAAAATCATCTGCACCTATTTTATAGCCCCTTAAAACATCATCCTTCAATGTCTTAGCTGTTAAAAAAAACAAAGGGACATCTTTATCAATTTCTCTAATTTCTTTTGCAAGTGTAAAACCATCCTTAAAAGGTAACATTACATCCAAAATACACAATCCAAATTGATGCTTTTTAAATTTTTCAAAACCTTCAATTCCATTTTTAGCTAATACAACATTATATGAATGTAGGTTTAAAAAATCGTTTAAAACTGCTCCAAAATTTAAATCATCTTCTACTAATAAAATATTCTTATCATTATTTTTCATATTTTTATTTTATCCGTTTAAGGGTAAGGTTATTTTAAAAGTGCTTCCTATGCCTACTTCACTTTTAACATAAATTGTGCCATTATGTAAATCCAATATTTTTCTTACATAAGATAACCCTAAACCATGTCCTTTTACATTATGTACATTCCCTTTGGTTTCTCTATAAAATTTTTCAAATATTTTTTCTTGTACATTCGAATCCATACCCATACCATTATCACTTATTTGAATTATAAAAACGTCTTTTAAATTAGAAGTTTCAATATTAATTTGAGAGTTTTTGTCTGAATATTTTATTGCATTTTCAAAAATATTGACAAAAACATTAAAAAAGTTTTCTTTTGAAATTTGAAGTTTTGAGTTAGTAGCTAATAAGTTCATAGATACATTAACACTTCTTTCTTTCAATAATAAATTTAAATGAGAAATAGCTTTTTCAATAATTAAGTGAATATCACAAATAGATTTTTTTAAGATATTTTCTTTTCTTTCTAATTGAGAAATTCTTAACACGTTTTCTACTTGAGAATTCATTCTTTCATTTTCATCTTTAATCATTTTTAAATATTTATTTCTTTTAATTATATCATGTTTAATTTTATCATTATTTATAGCATCTAAAGCTAATTTGATTGTAGCTATTGGAGTTTTAAATTCATGGGTCATGTTATTAATAAAATCAGATTTTATCTCTGAAACCTTCTTTTGTCTTAAAAAATGATAGATAGTAGAAGAAAATGTAATAATAATAGTCAGTGTAAATAACAACGATAAAAGAATTAAATTAGTTAGAGAAGATCTTAAATATTGTTTTCTTTCGGGAAATGCAATAACTAATTCAAAATCACTATCACCCTTTTCATTTACAAATAATGGAGATTTATATTTTTTTAAACCTTCAAGATTTGAGTAATTATCTGAACCTACTTTGGTAGCAAAATCACCGTTAAAAATTCTATATTGAAAAGGAATAACTATATCTCTATCCATTAACTCTCTTTGTAAAAGAAGCTCTAATTCTACATTAGTTAATCTTCGATGAATTGGTTTTAAGGAAGCAAGTTCCATAAAAACAGAAGCGTATTTGGCTTTGTCCATTAAAGATAATCTTTCAACTCTTTGAAGTCTTTCAATACTACTCATATTTTGCATTTCTCTGTCAAATGCGTCATCAATTATAGTTGTTGTCTTAATTCCTTTGTACTCTAGAATGGAATTAGAATCATTTGATTTTGGTTCAAATAATTTAGCCGAAATATTATAATCCTCCTCTAATATTCCGTGGGAGTATATATAAGTTTGATTAGTATTTTCATTTCTATCTACATATTTAAAAACAGCTGTTAATTGTGACTCTTTTGGGGAACCTATGCTATCCACTAATTTTTGATATACTGCTAAATAGTCTCTTAGTTCTCTACTTTGAATTTGTTCAGAAACCAACTTTAATGCTTGATTAATATTTAATGAAAATTGTTCTTCTTTATTATCTAATGTTGTTTTTATCCAAAAAGATTGAACTAAAACTATACCAACAAGAGCAACACTCATTATAAAAACCAGAGTAAAATATATTTTCTTGTTCATTATAATATTTTATTAATCAAAAAAACTATTGGTACTTTTTGTTTAAAAATTCAACTATTTTAATAACATTTCTCTCAGTTTCTTTTAAAGAAATATTATTAATAATAAAATCACTTAAAGGAATTTTTTTCTTATCGTTCCATTGATTTTTAACTCTAATTAACACATCTTCTTTTTTGATATTATCTCTATTAACAACTCTTTTAATTCTTTCTTCAACATCACAAATAACTAAAATATTAAATTCATTTAATTTATAAGAACCTGTTTCAAATATAAGAGCTGATTCAAAAATAACATATTTAGAAAAAATACTTTTTTTCCAATCTCCAAAATCTTTATAAACAAATGGATGTACCAATGAATTTATTTTTTTTAATTTTAATTCATTATTAAATACAATTTTAGAAATATAACTCTTGTTAAGTTCATTTTTAACATAAGAATCTTTTCCAAAAGATTGAACTATCATCTCTTTTAGTTTAAAAGATGAATTCATCAAAAATTTAGCTCTATTATCAGAATCATACACAGGAATATTATGATTGATTAGTATCTTAGAAACAGTAGACTTTCCTGAACCTATCCCCCCGGTAAGACCTATGCTTTTCATAATACAACAATTTAAGAAAATATAACTTAAGTCAATTTAAAATAATTGAAACCACTAAGGTTTTTCAGGTGGAGAAATTATGTCAATAATTTCTTGACTAACACCTACATTTGAAAAACCTCCATCATTAAATAAATTTTGAAGAGTAACTCTTTTTGTTAAATCTGAAAATAAAGTAACTGTATAATTTGCACAATCCATAGCAGTGGCATTTCCTAAAGGAGACATTTTTTCAGCATATGTTATAAAACCATCAAATCCCTTTACCCCTTTACCAGCTGTTGTTGGTGTAGGCGATTGAGAGATAGTGTTTACTCTAACTTTTTTTTCTTTTCCGAAAAAATATCCAAAACTTCTAGCAATAGATTCTAAATATGCCTTATTATCTGCCATATCATTATAATTAGGAAAAACTCGTTGAGCAGCCATATATGTTAAAGCTACTATACTTGACCATTCATTCATTGCATCTAATTTATATAAACTTTGAAGTAATTTATGAAAAGATACAGCTGAGACATCCCAGCCTTTACTCATCCAATCATGATTTAAGTCGGTATAATGTTTTCCTTTTCTAACATTAACAGACATACCTATTGAATGCAAAACGAAATCAATTTTACCATCAAATAATTTCATAGTTTCTTTAATCAAGCGTTCTAAATCTTCTAATTTAGTAGCATCAGCTGGGATAAGCTTAGAGTTAGTTTTTTTTGCAAGAGCATCAACATTGCCCATTCTTAGAGCGATTGGTGCATTTGTTAGAACAAATTCTCCTCCTTCTTCATGAACTCTTTCTGCAGTTTTCCAAGCGATAGAATTTTCATCTAAAGCTCCAAAAATAATTCCCTTTTTCCCTTTTAAAAGATTATATGACATAATTTTAATATAATATTAATTTAACAACTCCTTAGCATGCATCAAGGCTGAGGAAGAAATCTCATCTCCTGACAGCATTTTGGCTATTTCTTCAATTCTTTCTTTATTATTTAATTTTTTTATTTTGGTATTAGTTGTTCCAAATTTTTCATATTTATAAACATTAAAATGATGATCTCCTTTAGCAGCAATTTGGGGAAGATGAGTTATTGAAATAATTTGCAATTTTTTGCTCATTTTTAACATCAAATTTGCCATAGCATTTGACATTTCACCAGAAATACCAGTATCTATTTCATCAAATATCATTGTGGGTAATTTTAAATGTTTGGATAAAATAGATTTAATAGTTAAAAGAATCCTAGAAAGTTCTCCACCTGAAACTACCTTAAAAATTGGAGAAAAGTCAATACCTTTATTTCCAGAAAATAAAACTTCTATTGAATCTTTTCCAAATTTATTATATTTTTCAGTTTCTTTTAAATTAAAAGCAAAAGAAGCATTTTTCATACCCATAGTACTTAAAATTGATTCCATTTCAATTTTTAAATTTGGTAATACTTTATTTCTTGAAAATGATATCTTCTTAGACAATTCCTCCAAAAGGGATTGCTTTGAAAAAATGTCATTTTTAATGTTTTCTATATCAATGCCTATATTATCATTATCAAGTAACTTCTTCTGAAGGCTATTAGTTATATCCAACAATTCAGAAATTGAATTAACCGAATGTTTTGTTTGAAGATTATAAATTAAATTCAATCTGGACTCCATTTCTTCTAAATCAACGGGGTTATTGTTGAAATTTAAAGTAGAATCTCTTAATTCAACCTTAACATCATCTAACTCTATTAAAATACTTTCAATTCTACTTTTAATTCCATTATATTGATTTGAATATTTTGATATATTATTTAATATAGAATTTAAATTTCTTATTTGATTTTCAATACTATCTTCATTACCTGCAATTAAATTATCAATTTGATTTAGTGAGTTTATTATTTCACCAGAATTTTTCAAAATCTTAATATTTTCTTCTAAATCAATTTGTTCACCAATAATTAGTTTTGAATCTAATAACTCGTTTAAAAGAAATAAATTATAATCGTAGTCATTTTGCAAACTAATATTTAACCTATTTAATTTATCTAATTGTAGATTTAAATCATTGAATGAAGTCAAATTTTGAGAAAAATTATTTACAATAGTTTGTTGTTCTGATAAGTTGTCAATAAGTGAGAAAAAGAAATCATCATTGGAAAGGATTAATGACGCATTTTGAGTGTGAATATCAATTAATTTTTCGCCAATGGAACTCATTACATCTAAATTAACTGGAGTATCATTAACAAATGATCTAGATTTACCATTAGGAAGAACTTCTCTTCTTAAAATGGATTGATCAAAATAATCCAAATCATTTTTTTTAAAAATGTTTTTTAATTGATAGTTAGTTAAGTTAAAATCTGCTTCAATAACACACTTTATTTTGCCATTCTTCAATAAACTATGATCTGCACGTTTACCAATTATTAATGAGAGAGCATTTAATAAAATAGACTTACCTGATCCAGTATCTCCTGTAATTGTTGAAAATCCATTTAAAAAATTAATTTCTAATGAATCAATCAATGCAAAATTTTTTATCGAGACTTTTGTAAGCAACTTTTAATGTTTATATAATCAAATATAACTTAGTTTGGTATAAGATTCCAAATAGATATTATCTAATATTGGTCCACTTATTAGAAAAGAAGGGTGCCATTCTATTGAGCTGATTGAAAAGTTTTCCTGTATCGATATCTGGGCCAGCTGAAAAAACATCTCTAATCTCATCAGATTTAGTATCAAAAAATATTTTAATTAACATAGAGTTAGGAATTCTTCTATTCATTCTTTCTAAAGAAACTATTGAACTAGCTATATTTTTTTTTGAAAGTAATTTATCATCATGCATTAAATCCAAACCCTTGGAGTGATAAGAATATATAACATCTCTAAACTCTTTTGAGTTAGAGGAGTTTAAATTTTCAATTAACCAAAACTTATTTATTCTTCCTCCGGAATTACTTGATTGCCACGTATTAGAAATACCACTTTGATTGGCTAAATTTAAAATATTTAGGGCATTCATATAAAAAAAAGTTCCTGAATTTTTTACAAAACTATCTTGATCAATTCCATATATAATATTAATATAATAAGATAAAATTGAGACAAGATCAGATTGAAATTTATTTTCAACAAAAAAAAGAGTTTCAAATTCCTCATATTTAAATTCAACATTTTTATCAATAAAATTAAAAAGAGGTGTTTGATATGTAGAATTTAGTACAGGTCTTAATGACTGAAATTCAAAATTAGCAGAAAATTTATTATTTGAATAAGAAGTTACAGTGATCAACAAGTTCAAATCAATTTTTTCATGATTTAAAAAAATATTTTCAGACCATGAATTAGAATTAATGAAAGTAGTAATAGATTTTTCTAGATTTGAAAAGATAGATTTATTTGTTTGATTAATCTGATCTGAGTTAACTATAACATTACAATCTATATCTTGTGAATAGTTAAACTGGACTAAAAAGAAAAAAAGAAAAAAATTTATCTTATTCATCCGTTAATTTAATAATTTCTTTGAAAATATCTTTCGAAACCTCAACTTTAGTTTTTAATTTAAACTTTATTATTTCACTTTTATTGTTAATAAAGGTTATTTTATTGGTATCATGTTTAAAACCGGCTCCTTTATCATTTAAAGAATTTAGAACGATTGCATTCAATTTTTTTTTCTTTATTTTTTTAATTGCATTTTCAACTTCGTTATCAGATTCAAGTGCAAAACCAACTAACAATTGATTTTTTTTCTTTATATCACCTAAATAATTTAAAATATCAATATTTGAAACTAAATCTATGCTTAAATTATTGTTATTTTCCTTTTTTATTTTATGTTGAGAAATATTTTTTGGTTTATAATCTGAAACTGCAGCGGATAGAATAGCAATATCTATATCATTAAACAATTCTTTTGTTGTTTTAAACATCTCATCTGCGCTAGTTACATGAAAAGACTTTATTCTATCACTATTAATAGTTAATGATGTGGGACCAGTAACTAAAAAAACTTCTGCACCTAAATTAGCTGCAGTATTAGCAAGAGCAAAACCCATCTTACCCGTTGAAAAATTACCAATAAATCTTACCGGATCAATTTTCTCATATGTAGGGCCAGCTGTTATTAAAATCTTTTTGCCGTAAAGTTTTTTATCCTTTAAAATATTTGAAGAAACAAATTCTATTATCTGGTTAGGTTCCTGCATCCTACCCTCTCCTTCCAATCCACTAGCTAAAAATCCTGAATTTACTGGAATATGAATATTTCCAAAATCAATTAATTTCTTAATATTTAATTTATTTGCCTTATTCTTATGCATATCTAAATCCATAGCTGGAGCAAAAAAAACTGGGCATTTAGCTGAAAGATATGTTGCAATTAATAAGTTATCAGCTCTAGCAGAGGCCATTTTAGATAAAGTATTAGCAGTTGCAGGTGCAATAATAATATAATCTGCCCAAAGGGCTAAATCAACATGATTATTCCACAGATTATTTTGATTATCCTTATTAAAAAATTCGGAAAGAACTGGTCTTTTAGATAAAGTAGAAAGTGTTAAAGGAGTAACAAAATCTTTGGAACTAGGAGTCATAATGACTTGAACGTTTGCTTTATTTTTAATCAATAACCTGACTAAAAATGCAGATTTGTATGCTGCTATTCCTCCTGAAATACCTAATAGAATATTTTTTCTATTTAGGATGGACATCTTTATTCTTTGATTTCTGTATTTCTGTAGTATATTTTCTCCAACAACCAATTTTCAATTGCCATAGCATGAGCTTTGGGTAGTTTTTCATAGAATTTAGAAACTTCTATTTGTTCTTTGTTTTCAAATATCTCATCTAGACTCTCTGTTGGACTTGCAAATTCTTCAAGTTTATCTAATAATTCTTTTTTAATATCCTCATTAATTTGAATGGTTCTTTTGGATATTATAGAAATAGCTTCGTATATATTGTCAGTTTTTGCATCAACAATATTTCTATCATAAGTAATTGTACTTAATGGGGCATCGGTTTTTTTAAAATCCATAATAACTTTATTAGATGAAATTAATTATTTTGCAAATGTAGTAATTTCTGAGTCGATAGACTCAATCAATTTACTTGATTTATCGCTATACTTTGATTCCGGATAAACTTCTAATAATTCATCATAAACATTTTTTGCATTTTTCAATCTTTCTAGTTTTTTTGAATCAATACTGTTTATTGCTAGTTCATACGAGGAATCTAGTAAGTAATACAAAGCATCTTCTCTGTAGGGGGTCCCAGGATAATCAGAAATAAAATCATCTAAAACTATTATTGCTGATTTATAATCTCTAATTGTATTGTATTGTTTTGCAATTTCAAAAGCTTTAAATTCTAGCTTTATTCTAAGTTCTTGAACTAAATCATTTGCTGAGGACATTCTCTCAGAATTTGGGTACCTATTTATAAATTCTTGTAGTTTATCTACTGCGTCGCTAGTCTCTTTTTGATCTAAACTATGAACACGTGCAAGTTTATAATAGGAGAATGCTGACAAGTAATTTGCATCTTCAACTTTATCACTTAAAGGATAAGCCTTAGAAAAACTTTCAAATTCAAAAGCTGCAGTAAGATAATTTTTAGTGTTTAGAAGACAATTTGCATAAAAAAAAGTGATTCTTTCTCCTTGGGGTTTCCCCCTGTACTTGGGTTTGATTTGTTCAAACAATCTACTTGCTCTTCTAAATTCTTGATTTTCATAATACATTTCAGCTAAGTCATACTTAGTTTTAATATCATCACTTTTAAGCGCTTTTTGAAAATCATTGCATGAAAAGGAGATACTAACTAATAGTATTAAAAAAAAAGTATATAATTTATTTAGCATAACACAAATTTAATTTAAAAAAAGAAAGTAAATATAAAAACTACTATGAATTTTCTGAAATAAACTTTTCTATTTTAATAAAAAGTTGATTTGAAACTGGAACTAATGGTAATCTCAAGTAGTTTTCACTAAGATTAATCACAGAAAGTGCAGCCTTAATACCAGCTGGATTACCTTCATCGAAAAGTAATTTCAAAAATGGTTCTATTGATTCTAGGTTATAATAAGTCTCATTACTCTTTCCCTTTAGTGCAAAATTAATAAGTTTAGTAAACAGCTTAGGAATGCATCCAGCAGCAACAGAAATTACGCCGTCTGCACCATTTAAAATACTAATTGGAGCAGTTTCATCATCACCAGAAATAATTAAAAAATGATCTGGTTTGTTCTTAATTAATCTTTTCATTTGAACCATATCTCTTGCAGCTTCTTTTATTCCAATTATATTTTTATTACTATTTGCCAATCTAATTGTAGTTTCAGGATCTAAATTACAGCTAGTTCTACCTGGGACATTATATAAAATAATTGGAATTTTTGAAGAATTTGCAACTGAACAAAAATGCTTAAAAAGACCTTCTTGACTAGGTTTATTATAATAAGGTGTTACTGAAAGAATAGCAGAAAATCCCTCGAGATTAGAATTTATAATATATTCAACTAAAGATGCAGTATCATTAGAACCTATACCGATAATTAAAGGAACTCGTCCCCTATTAGCAGTAATGAAAGCTTTTCTACATTCTATTTTTTCTTTTTCTGTCAATGTTGAAGACTCCCCTGTTGTTCCTTGAACAACTATATAATTCACTCCCCCATTTATTACATAATCAACCAATTTTATAATCGAATTAAAATCGATGGAAAAATCAACTTTAAATGGTGTAATTATTGCTACACCTGTTCCTTTTAGATTTTCAATCAGATTAATCATTTTATCATATTTAAATATTTAATCAACTCAGCTTTAAAATTATTATATTTTTTAATTTTTTCAGAAAAAATTAAATCATTTAATTTTGAATCAACAGACTCAAAACCTACTCTAAATTTTGCATTAGTTTTTGATGAGAGTAATGTTAAAAATCGGTTTGATTTAAAAAAATTAATTAATAAATCGTATTCAAAGGAAATAAATTCTAAAGAATCCTTACCACTAATATTCCCATAAAACGACACACATTTAGGAGTAATATTCATTGATGAAAAAACATTAAATATATTTTTATTCTCTTGAAATGTTATAATGTTCAAATCTTTTTCTTTTAGTCCTAAAGCATTAGCTAAATCAATGAAATTTTCAACAGAAATTGGAAAAGAAGGATCAATAATGCAAGCTAACGTTCTAATTGGATTGGGCTTAGATCTTTGCTCAGAAGAAAGTTTCCTCAAAGATTTTTCAATCTTTTTATTTAATAATTTATTATGTAGTGATTGAAAAATCATATCTTTAAAACTTTTGCAAAATTACATATTTCATCTTTGAAAACTAGATTATATATAAATAATATAAAATTTAAACTTATTGTTTTATCTATAACAACTGTTTTTTTTTCATGTAATAGTGTCGACCATCAAATTAATGATGTTAGGTCTGAAAATATAAAAATCTATGAACCTTACTCAAAAAATAAAGATTTAGAAAAATTAATCAGTCCCTACAGAGAAAAATTAAAAGAATTAGAAAAAGTTTTAGGTTACTCGGCAAAATCACTAAGTATTAGAGAGGGTGAATTAGAGTCTACTTTAGGAAATCTAATAGCAGATATATTAATCGAGGAATCAAATCCAGTTTTCTATGATATTACTTCAAAAAATATTGATTTTTGTTTATTGAACTTTGGGGGGGTGAGAGGTTCACTAAATAAAGGAAACATAACTCAACATGATCTTTTCACTATAATGCCGTTTAATAACACATCTACCGTTGTTAAATTAAGTGGTAAAAAAGTCTTAGAATTATTACAATATTTTAATATTGAAAATTTAGCTCATCCAGTTTCTGGAATAAAAGTTGAATTTGAAGAAGAAAAATTGAATAAAGTTACAATCCAAAATAAAAAATTTGATATCAATAAAACATATTATGTTTTAACCTCAAATTATTGTCAAGAGGGGGGTGACAGAATGAATTTTTTTAAAAATCCCTTAGAATTATATTCATTAAACACAAATATTAGAGAAGTTTTAATAAATTATATTTCAAAAAAAAAAGTTATTCATAGTAATATTGACGGTAGAATTAAAAGAATTAAATGAACAGAAGATACTTTTTAGACAAAATAAAATCGACTACAATTATTGGTTTATCTTTTCCAATACTTGGATTTTATGATGAAAGTTTTATTAGAAAAAAAATAACCATTCTACACACAAATGATGTTCATAGTCATATTGACTCTTTTCCCTCAGATGATCCGTTAAATCCAAATGGAGGTGGAGTAATTGCAAGAGCAAATATTATAAATAAAATTAAAAAAGATAATCCCAATACTCTTGTTCTTGATGCTGGTGATATATTTCAAGGGACTCCATACTATAATTACTTTGGAGGTGAGATAGAACTTAAATTAATGAGTAAAATGGGTTACAATGCCTGCACTATTGGAAATCATGAATTTGATAACGGATTAAAAAAGCTGTCAGAATCATTAAAATATGCTAATTTTTCTTTTATAAATTCAAATTATGTCTTTAAAAATACTCCAATAGAAAATAAAATTAAGAAATATGAAATTCATATTATTGATGGAATAAAAATTGGAATTTTCGGATTAGGAATTGAATTAAAAGGATTGGTTGAAAAAAAATTATTTGATGGAGTAAAGTATCTTGATCCAATTGAAATAACAAATGATATTACAAATAAACTTAAAAACGAGTTCAAGTGCGACTTAATAATTTGTTTATCACACTTAGGGTTTAGTTATAATAAAAAAGATATAATTTCTGATTTAATATTAGCTAAAAAAACAAAAAACATTGATTTAATTATAGGTGGTCATACTCATACTTTTATGAATAAACCTGTGAAGATTAAAAATTTAAGTGGAAAAAATGTTATTATAAATCAAGTTGGATGTTTTGGGATTAATATTGGTAAAATAGATTTTTATTTAACCGAAAAAAAAATTGTTGAAAAAAGTAGTTCAATTAAAGTTTAGAGTTTGTCATACCAATTAAATCATTTTCTGAAATAATTGGTATGCCTAACTTATTAACTTTTAATAATTTACTTGGTCCAATATTATCTCCCCCCAACAAAAAATTTGTTTTTGATGAAATAGAAGAGGATACTTTTCCACCATTGTCTTCAATTATATTTTTTAATTCATCTCTAGAGTGATTCTTGAATATACCAGATATAACGAAAATATTATGAGATAAAATATTATGTTTCTGAGTGCTTTTTTCCATTATTTCGAACTGAAGACCAAGTTCTTTTAGTTTATTTATTATATATATATTTTGATCAATTTTAAAAAAATCAATTATACTTTCTGATATTCTATCTCCAATTTCATCAACCAGCAGTAAATCATCTAGTTTTTGAGTCATTAAATTATCAATAGATTTGAATTCTTTAGCTAATTTTTTTGATACTGTTTGACCTACATATCTAATTCCTAAGGCAAATAAGACTCTTTCGAAAGGAATTTTCTTCGACTCTTCTAATCCGATAAATATATTATTGATTGATTTTTCAGCCATTCTTTCAAGAGTCATTAAGTCATCTCTTTTTAAATTATACAAATCAGAGTAATTTGAAATTAAGCCACCTTTGTATAACAATTCAATGGTTTCTTTTCCTAATCCATTTATATCCAAAGCCTTTCTAGATATAAAATGCTGAATTCTTCCAGTAATTTGAGGTGGACAATTATAGTAGTTTAAACAATAATGATGAGATTCTGATTCGTTTCTAGATAAAATTTTAAAACATGAAGGACAATTCTCAATAAATTTAATTTTTTTAGAATTTAAATCTCTTTTATTTAAATCAACTCCTACAATTTTAGGAATAATCTCACCTCCTTTTTCAACAGATACTAAATCATTGATATGCAAATCAAATTTATTAATTTGATCTTCATTGTGCAGAGATGCTCTTTTTACATATGTTCCTCCTAGAAGAACTGGTTCAAGGTTGGCAACTGGTGTTATCGCTCCAGTTCTTCCAACTTGATAAGAAACACTCAATAATTTTGTTGAAATCTGTTCTGCTTTATATTTATATGCTATGGACCATCTTGGATACTTTGAAGTAAAGCCTAACTCTTTCTGGTAATTAATATCATTGACTTTTATAACTATACCATCAATTTCGTAGTTCAAATCATTCTTTCTTAATTCCCAATAATTGATGTATTTAAAAACGTCTTCAATATTATTACAAAGTTTATAAGTATTAGATATGTTAAAGCCCCAATCTAATGCGCTAATTAAATAATCATTTTGAGTTTTACAATTTTCTTCATATGTAACAATTTGATACAAAAAACATTTAAGAGGCCTTGTTGATACTTCAGAACTATCTTGTAATTTTAAACTTCCAGAAGCTGTGTTTCTGGGATTCATATATGGGTCCAAGCCTTCAATTAACCTTTTTTTGTTCATTTCAAGAAAATCTTTTTTTTCTATAACTATCTCTCCTCTTATTTGAAATTTATTTGGAAATGAACCCTTCAGTTTTAAGGGGATGGTTCTTATAGTTTTAATATTTTCTGTAACATCATCCCCTTGTACTCCATCCCCTCTTGTGACAGCCTTGATAAGTTTTCCATTTTCATAAGTTAAATTTATTGAAACACCATCAAATTTTAATTCACATAAAAACTCAAGATTACCATCACCTATATTTTTAAAAATTCTGTCATTCCAAATCTCAAGATCTTCTTTTGAATAAGAGTTATCTAATGAATACATGGGAAAATCATGCTTAATGGAATTAAAATTTTTTATTACTGCTCCACCTACTCTGTTTGTTGGGGAATTTTCATCATAAAATTCTGGGAATTTATTTTCAAGATTTATTAAATCTCTTAGTTTTATATCAAAATCATAATCACTTATTACAGGGCTATCTAAAACATAGTAATTATAACTATGTAGATGTAACTCGTCTCTCAACTTTTCTATATTTTTCTGTACTGATTTCATTAAATACGAGCCTTTATCATTCTATTTTTTGATCTAAAATCATTTTTATGTTCAATATCGTAAAAACCTTCTTTATTTAAAAGTTTTGAAACACCTTCCAGCATTAATTCATTAATTTCAAAAAAAATATTTCCATTATTATTTAAATTCCCTTTTGCGAATTCAATTATTTTTTGATAAAAATATAATGGATTTTCATTTTTAACAAATAATGCTTTGTGAGGTTCATAAAGTAAAACATTTTTTTTCATTATTTTTTTTTCATCCAATGTTATGTAAGGGGGATTAGAAACTATTACATCAAAACTCTTATTGGATTTAATTGAACTTATATCTTGAATTTCGAATAAAGCCTTTACCTTATTTTTTAATGCATTAGATCTAGCAATATCTAAAATTTTGTTATCAATATCCCATGCTGTAACATTACATGAGTTGGAAAATTTAGCTAAAGAAACAGCTATACATCCACTCCCTGTGCCTATATCTAGTATTGATTTGTTTGGGGGTAAATCACTTAAAATCCAAGAAACTAATTCTTCTGTTTCAGGTCTAGGGATTAAAACGTTTTGATTCAAAAAAAAATTTAAGCCCATAAACTCTGCAACACCTATAACATACTGAATTGGCATATTTTTTTCAAGAAGATGAATTGCTTTGAATAAATAAGATTTCTGAGAATGATGAATTTGATATTCGGGGTTTAATATGTATTTCATTCTATTGACTTTGCAATAATGCTCAATTATCCAGAAAAAAAACTCCTCTAATTCGTTGTGATCTATTTTTAAACTTAACGTTTTAAAAAACAACTTATGGTATTCAATTAAGGTCATTACAGTTCCTTTAACATCCATACAGGACATGATGTATGCCCTGTATTTCCCAAGGGCTGGTTTATATACTTAAAACCTTGAGATAAATACAGGTTTTGAGCTGAATTCATATTATTCATTGTTTCTATGTAACACTTTTCATAACTAAAATTTATTGCCTCACTCAAACATATTTTAATCATTTTTTTACCCAAACCAATACCTCTTGCTTGTTTTAAAAAATACATTTTTTGTAGTTCACAAATATTTTCTTTAGAATTTTTCAATTTCGAAATTCCTGCTCCACCAAAAATTTTATTATCTTTTAAAATTAAATAATAAACACTCCTTAAATTTTGATATGCATTACTCATTTTTTTTAATTCAGGATCACTTAAAGCAGTACCTTTTTTAGGAACACCAAATTCAATCATTACCGATGATAAAACATCATAAAGTTCTTTGTTATCAATATTTGTGACTTTTCTTATAATCCACTTAGAATTTTCTTCCATTTTTTAGATTATTTTTGTGTTGTGAAGATACGTCATATATATAATAGAGAAAACTTCAATTATTAAATAATGAACAATAAATCAACTCATAATTTTTATATGTCACGTTGCATTGAAATTGCAAAAAAAGGAATTGGAAAAACATATCCAAATCCAAGTGTTGGATGTATAATTGTGAATAATGGTACTATAATTTCAGAAGCATACACAAGTGAATATGGAGGTAATCATGCGGAAATAAATGCGATTAATAAAATAAGAAATAAAAAGGAGTTGTTAACATCTACTCTTTATGTTACTTTGGAACCCTGCTCTCACCACGGAAAAACTCCACCATGTTGTGAAAGTATTGTAAATAATAAAATTCCGCAAGTAGTTATTGGTACTATTGACAAAAGCAATAAAGTAAATGGTAAAGGCATTAAATACTTAAAAAAATATAACATCAAAGTAATTAATGGAATTTTACAAAAAAAATGTACCGAACTACATAAAAGGTTTCTTCACTTTAACGTCAAAAAAAGACCATATATCATTTTAAAATGGGCCCAAACAAAGGACAATTTTATTTCTCCTGTAAAAAAAATAAAAAAAAAACCATTTTGGATTTCTTCAAAAAAAAGTAGACAACTTGTTCATAAATGGCGTTCTGAAGAACACGCTATTTTAATTGGATTCAGTACTGTAATAAAAGATAACCCAATATTAAACATCAGAAATTGGAAAGGCGTAAATCCCATAAGAATAATCATTGATTTAAAAAATGAATTAAATGATGACTACAGTGTGTTTGATGATAAAGCAAAAACAATCAAAATAACTAATGAGGAGTTAGATATATCAAAACCAATTAAAAGTGAACTAACTAAGTTTTTATTTGAAAGAAAAATTCAGTCTTTAATAGTTGAGGGTGGGAAAAAAACTTTGGATTTATTTATAAATAATGATTTGTGGGATGAAGCAAGAATTTTTACAAATAATAACAATCTAAACATCGGAGTCCGTGCACCTAAAATAAAAGGTCGAAAAATACATGAAGAAAAAATAAACAATGATGAACTAAAAATACTTAAACCATTTTAATGGCTTCAATTATACTATTAGGGCATCTCATTGGTCTATTAGTTTTTGAATTTAAAAAAATTAATTTAGTGTAACCCGATGTTATCAAATCATCATTCTTAATAATTTTGTATTCAAACTCAATCATATATGAAGGTTCCCTAACTAATTTTGTTTTTAAAATTAATTTATCGTCAAATAATGCTGATTTTTTAAAATTTATTTTAATATCAATTACAGGAAGTAAAATCCCATCTTCTTCCATTTTTTTATAAGAAAATCCTAGTTTATTTAGCCAAGCTATCCTTCCCATTTCAAAATATTTTACGTAATTACCATGGTAGACAAATGACATTTGATCTGTTTCACTATATCTGACAAAAAATTCTATTTCATTTTCCAAAATATTATTTTATTTAGTTAAAAATTAGTATAATTTGTAATACCAATAATATGAACAAAAAAAAATTAAAATTCAATAGCAAAATGATTTTTTTTTAATAAAAATTTGCACATATTTGTGACTGATAATGTAACAATATTTTTTGTCAAAATATATTGTTATTTATAACAACCAAAATATACCTCAATAAATGATAACTGCAGAATCTGTATGGAATAATTGTCTCAAATTTGTTAAAGACAATATACAGATTCAGGCCTACAAAACTTGGTTTGAACCAATCAAACCTATCAAACTTGAAGATAATATTTTAAACATTCAAGTTCCCAGTAAATTTTTCTATGAATGGTTAGAAGAGCACTATGTTAAATTACTCAAACTAGCATTAACAAAAGAACTAGGAAACAATGCAAGATTGGTCTATATAATTAAGATGGAAAATACTTTTGGAAATTTAAAACCTTTCACAGAAAAAATTCCAAGTCAATACAAGTCAAATATACCATCTCAAAAAGTAGATATCCCTTTGAGTAATTTAAATACTGAGCTTAGAAATCCATTTATAATTCCTGGAATTAAAAATTTAAAAATTGAATCCCAATTAAATCCTAATTATAATTTTGATAGTTTTCTAGAAGGTGACGCAAATAGGCTAGCTAGATCAGCTGGAATGGCTGTATCAAATAAACCAGGAGGAACATCTTTTAATCCATTATTAATATTTGGAGGTGTTGGTTTGGGAAAAACTCATTTAGCTCATGCAATTGGAGTTAATGTTAAAGAAAAATTTCCTGAAAAGACAGTTTTATATATTTCTGCGGAAAAATTTACTCAGCAGTATATAGATTCTGTCAAAAAAAATAATAGAAATGATTTTATACATTTCTATCAAATAATTGATGTTTTAATTATAGATGATGTACAGTTCTTGTCTGGAAAAACTGGAACCCAAGATGTATTCTTCCATATTTTTAATCATTTACATCAAAATGGCAAACAAGTTATTTTAACATCTGATAAAGCACCTGTTGACATGCAGGATATTGAACAAAGGTTACTATCTAGGTTTAAATGGGGATTATCAGCTGAATTACAAAGACCTGATTTCGAAACAAGAGTATCAATATTAAAGAATAAGCTTTTTAGGGATGGTGTAGAAATATCTGATGAAATTATAGATTTTGTTGCAAAGAATATTAAAATTAATGTTAGAGAACTGGAAGGAGCAATAATCTCATTAATTGCTCAATCCTCTTTTAATAGAAAGGAAATAACATTAGAATTAGCTAAGAATGTAGTTGATAAATTTGTCAAAAACACCAAAAGAGAAGTCTCAATAGATTATATACAGAAAATAGTTTCTGAATATTTTCAAATGGATGTTTCAACATTACAATCTAAAACTAGAAAACGTCATATTGTACAAGCTAGACAACTTGCGATGTTTTTTGCTAAAAAATTCACAAAGGCATCTTTAGCTAGTATTGGATCTCAAATTGGACATAGAGATCATGCTACTGTTCTTCATGCCTGTAAAACAGTAGATAATCTTTCTTTCACTGACAAACAGTTCAGGAAATACGTTGAAGACCTCTCAAAGAAATTTACTATTTAGATAATCATTATTAGTTATGGAATACGGGTCATTATACTTAATTCCAAATTATTTGGGTAAGGATTCATTACATGAATTTAATAATAACACAAAAAGTATTATTAATGAAATCTCCTATTTTGTTTTTGAAAATGAAAAACCTGGAAGAGCCTTTCTTAAAGCTGTATCACCTACAAAAAATCAGTCAACATTAATCGTTAATACATTAAATAAGTTTACGGTAAAAAGAGAGATAAAATCTTTTTTAGAACCATGTCTAAATGGAAATAATATTGGTTTAATTTCTGATGCTGGATGTCCAGGAATAGCTGATCCAGGAGCTGATTTAATTTCAATTGCACATGAGATGAAAGTCAAAGTAAAACCTTTAGTAGGACCTTCCTCCATATTTTTAGCATTAATGGCTTCTGGAATGAATGGTCAAAATTTTATGTTCAACGGATATTTGTCAATCGATAAAAAGGAGAGAAAAGAACAAATAAAATTATTAGAAAAAAAATCAAATTCCACTACACAAATATTTATGGAAACTCCTTACAGAAATGATAATTTAATAATTGACCTAATAAGTTATTTAAAACCCTTAACCAAACTTTGTATTGCAACTGATATAACACTTGAAAACGAACTAATTAAAACAGAATTAATTAGGGATTGGAAAAAAAACAAAATAATATATAAAAAAAGACCTTCTATTTTCTTAATTCAATCTGATTAAACTCTAGGTTTTCTAACTGCTTTTACATATGAAATATCGTAGTTTTTAAAATAATTCATATAATGAGAAATAGATGTACCCAAAGCATCTTTAAAATCTTCCTTACCATTTCCTCTTAAAAACTTCTTCACATTACCTGGGCCTGATAAATGAGCAGCAGCTAATATACCAGATTCTGTTATTTCTAAACCATTAATAAATGAACCTACAAACCATTTAATATCCTTCCGAAGTATCCATTTATTTCTTTGAACATTTAAAAGAAAAACTTGTTCTTGTAATTTTGGATTATTTAAAAAGTCATTTGCATTATTAATTCTAAACATTTTCAAAGTATTCAAATTAAACTGGTATTTACCCATGTAACCAAATTTATTAACACAAAAGTATCTTCCTCCTGACTCTTTAAAACCTAATAATTCTTTGAAACCGTTAAAATCATTTTTCAAATAAATAATATTTGATGAAGATTCCAATATTTTTTCCGAAACAGTATGTTCTATATCTGAGGAATAAATTTTAATAGGATTTTTAAAAACTGGTTTAAAAAAAGAACTATTTAAAAATAAAATTATAAAAAAAGGTGTTATATAAAATCTAAAACTTCTTAACATAATCTAATTTTTAATAAAAAATTTCCGCAAACATACACAAAATTTTAATTATCTAATAATCAGGTTATTATCTCTTAATCTTGTTTTTTCTTAGCCAAGAAGTATATTGTCTTTTATTTTTATTGTGTTGAGAAAGAGAATTTGCAAAAATATGATAGCCAGGTCTTTTTACATCAGCAACAAAAAATAAATACTTATGATCTTGAAGGTTTAAAACTGATTCGATAGAACTTAAATCTGGCATATATATGGGACCAGGGGGTAATCCTTTAATTTGATATGTATTGTATGGCGATTTAATTTTTAAATCTTTATACAATACTCTCCTTATTTTTGTATCGAAACCATTTTTTTTTTTGATTGTATAAATTACTGTTGGATCCGCTTGTAATCGCATTCTTTTTTTTAATCTATTGTAATAAACACCTGAAATAGTGGGTCTTTCGTCCACTTTTGGGGTTTCTCTTTGAACAATTGATGCTAAAATTGAAACTTTTAAAGGATTTAGTCCGTAAGAATTAGCTTTATCAACCCTTTCTGAATTCCAAAACAATTTAAATTGCTTAAACATTTTATCTCTAAATTGATCACCATTTGTATTCCAGTAAAATTCGTAAGTATCTGGTAAAAATATTGCAAAAACAGAATGGTTATTTAAATTGTTTTGAATTAAGAAATCCTTATCCAAAAAAGATTGCATTAAACTTGTACTATCAGCCTCAATATACTTAGAAACTCTTGAGGCTAAATTCTCTAACCTTTCAATATTGTTAAAAGTTACATTAACAGGAATATTATTGAATTTCAAAGACTTTAAAATCTCATTGTTTGAAAAACCTTTCTTAATTTCATACTTACCTGCTTTTATATTTAATACATACTTAGTTTTAATTGCTGCATCAAAAAAAGTAGATGAATCCTTTAAAAAAGGAGAGATTTGTTTTTTTAAATTATCAAGTCCTGATCCTGAAGGTATATTTAGATAAATTTTTTCATCTTGAAAACTTGTATTTTCAGAATAATAGGTATTGTAATGGTAATATATTTTTGCTAATGCGATGAACAAAAAACAGGCAATACCTAAACTAATTATAAATTTATATAATTTCTTATTTTCCATTCTTTTAAACTTGAATTTCACCACTATAAACCATTTTTACGTTTCCAGTAAGTTTTATATTATCATAACCCTTTATGGTTTTATTAAAATCTACTGATAAATCCCCTCCATTTGTTACTATTTTTAGTTTATTTAGAGAAGTTTTGTTTAGTTCAAACATTGCTATAGCAACAGCTGTTACACCAGTTCCACAAGAAAGTGTTTCGTTTTCCACTCCCCTTTCATAAGTTCTTACAGAAAATTCAGAATCAGAAATAAATTGAACAAAATTTACATTGACTCCAATATTTTTAAATATCGAGTTATTTCTTATTAACCTACCTAAATGTAAGACATCAATTTTTTTAATATCACTAACTAACTGAACATAATGAGGAGACCCCGTATCAAGAAATAAATCATTTCCATATTTTTTTATTTCATTGACTGGTTTCATTGATAAAGATATTTGATCATCAAAAATCAATGCATGATGTAAGCCATCAAATGCAGTAAAAACAGTTTTATTATTAATGATATTGAGATTTTGGGCAAATTTAACAGAGCATCTCGCTCCATTTCCGCACATAGAACCCAAATTACCATCAGAATTATAATAATTCATTAAATAATCTGATGAATCAGAGGGGTTAATCAATATCAAACCATCACAACCAATTCCGAATTTACGATCACATAGCTGTTTAATTAAAGAAATGTTTTCGGACGGAAAAGATAAATCAGTGTTATCAATAATTATAAAATCATTTCCTGTACCTTGATATTTTTGAAATTTAATTTTCATTGTAATTATTTGCGAAGATAAAAAAAACTAGATGTTGTTAAAATGTAGTTAAAATATATTTTTCTATAATTTAAAAATTTAATTTTGAATAAAATTCTAATAAAATGAAAAAAATAATTTTCCCTTTAACAATTTCTATTATTGGTGGAGTAATTGCACTATTTATTCACAATTTAAATTTTAATCATAATGAAATAGTTCAAGAATCATTACCAGAAAATAAAATGGTAAACATTTCTTATGATTCAAGTTCATCTGTAAAATCCAATTCTAACATCGATTTTACAATGGCTGCTGAAAAAACAATTCATACAGTAGTTCATGTTAAGAATACTAGCAATTCCAGGGGTTCTTCTTCAGTTTGGGATTATTTTAATAACAATCCAAGCAATAGGACAAGAGTTGGAATGGGCTCTGGAGTGATAATCTCAAAAGATGGTTATATAATAACAAATAATCATGTTATTGAAAACGCAACTACAATTGAAGTAACAACAAACAATAATAAAAGCTACAAAGCAGATTTAATAGGTACTGATGAAGTCGCAGATATTGCGGTATTAAAAATTGATAGTGAAGATACATTTCCATATATAAGATTTGCCGATTCCGATCAAACTAAAATTGGAGAATGGGTTCTAGCAGTTGGAAACCCATATAATTTAACTTCAACTGTTACAGCTGGAATTATAAGTGCAAAGTCTCGAGATTTGAATGACTATGATTCTAAAAATCAATCATTTATTCAAACAGATGCAGCTGTTAACTCTGGAAATAGCGGAGGAGCTCTTGTTAATACAACAGGAGATTTAATTGGAATAAATACAGCAATTACTAGTGGAACTGGTGGTTTTGTTGGCTATTCTTTTGCCGTCCCTAGCAATGTTGCTAGAAAAATATTTGAAGATATAATTGAATTTGGTAATGTACAAAAAGGACTACTTGGAGTTACTGGATTTGGATTAAACTCAAGAAATGCTGATGAATTAAATATATCATTAACTGAGGGTTTTTATGTGAATGATGTTGAACCATCAATGGGTGCCGCTCTTGCTGGAATAAAAAAAGGAGATGTTATTTTAAGTTTAAATAAATTAGAAATAACTAAATTTTCAGATCTCTCAGGATATTTAAGCACTAAAAGACCTGGAGATGTAATATTAGTAGGAATAGTTAGAAATAATGAAAAGCTAAAACTAAAAGTTACTTTAGAAAAAAATGAGAATGTTGAATTTTATGGAATGCAATTAAAAAATATGTCAAAAAAGGAATTAAAAACTTTAAATTTAGAAAATGGAGTTAAAGTTTTAAACCATAGAAATAATACATTGTACAGAATGGGTATTTCACCAGGATACGTCTTAACTGAAATCAATGGAGAAGAAATTAAAAATACTATGGACATCTCCAGACTTGAAAAAGAATTGAAAATTAGTCAAATAACTTTTGTTAGTCCAGATGGAGAAAAGGAAAGGTTAATATTTGAATAAAATATGGTAAGGATAGATATAATAAGTGTTTTACCTCAATTAATAGAGAGTCCATTTAATGCTTCTATTATTAAAAGAGCTATTGAAAAAAAAATAGTTGAAATTCATTTTCATGATTTAAAAGATTACTCAACAAGTAAAAGAAAACAAATTGATGATTATCAATTTGGCGGAGGATCAGGAATGGTAATCATGATTGAACCAATAAAAAAATGTATTGATTCTTTAAAGAAGAAAAGGGATTATAAAGAAATTATTTATATGACACCAGATGCTGAAATATTAAATCAAAAAACAGCAAATAAATTATCTATTGAGGGAAACTTAATAATTCTTTGTGGACATTACAAAGGAGTTGATCAAAGAGTTAGGGATAAACTTATTACAATGGAGATCTCTATAGGAGATTATGTTCTTTCGGGTGGAGAGCTTCCTGCAGCAGTATTGTGTGATTCCATAATTAGATTAATACCTGGTGTGTTAGGTGACGAAACATCTGCTCTAACTGATTCTTTTCAGGATGGAATACTAGCTCCACCAGTTTACACTAGGCCTGCAAAGTTTGAAAATACAAATGTTCCTAAAATTTTACTTTCTGGAAACAAAAAAAAAATTGAGGAATGGAGAGAGGATAAAGCTATTGAAAGAACAAAAAAAATTCGTCCAAACTTTTTTAATTAAGTAAATTTCTTTGAAAGAAAAAAAAATAGTAAATTCGCATTCGATTTGATATAACCGCTAACGATCATCGTGTATGTTGTATCAATTAAATTAAAATACTTACAAAATGGAATCTTTAGTAAAATTCGTACAAGATGAATTTGTTACGAAAAAAGAAATCCCAAACTTCAAATCAGGGGATACAATAACAGTTTTTTACGAAATTAGAGAGGGAGAAAAAGTACGTACTCAGTTTTTTAAGGGAGTTGTAATTCAAATAAAAGGAACTGGATTAAGCAAAACATTTACTATTAGAAAAATGTCTGGTACCATAGGAATAGAAAGAATTTTTCCAATAAACTTACCTACAATTCAAAAAATAGAAATTAATAAAAAAGGTAAAGTTAGAAGATCTAGAATCTATTATTTTAGAGAATTAAGAGGTAAAAAAGCTAGAATAAAAGAAATTAAAATATAATTTCACAACTTTTCATGAAAAAAATTATCGTTAAAAATCCAATAGTTGAACTAGACGGAGATGAAATGACTAGAATAATATGGGATTTCATTAAATCTAAACTTATTCTTCCTTATTTGGATTTAGATATCAAATACTATGACTTAGGAGTAAAAAACAGAGATTTTACCGATGATCAAGTTACTATTGATTCTGCAGAAGCTATAAAAAAATACCATGTAGGTATAAAATGTGCTACAATTACGCCTGATGAAGACAGAGTAAAAGAATTTACACTTAAGAAAATGTGGAGATCTCCAAATGGAACTATAAGGAATATTGTAGGAGGAACCGTATTTAGAGAGCCCATTATAATGGGAAATGTACCAAGGTATGTACAAGGTTGGATTAAGCCAATATGCATAGGAAGACATGCTTTTGGAGACCAATATAAGGCTACAGACATTGTTACCCATGGAAAAGGAAAATTAACTATGACTTTTACTCCTGAAAATGGTGACCCAATAAAGACTTGGGAAGTTTATGATTTTCAAGAAGATGGCGTAGCAATGAGTATGTATAATATAGATTCTTCAATTTTTGGTTTTGCAAGATCTTGTATGAATCAAGCTTTAACGAAGAAATGGCCATTATACTTGTCCACAAAAAATACCATTTTAAAAGCTTATGACGGTAGATTTAAAGACATTTTTCAAGAAGTTTTTTCTACAGAATTTGAAAGCAAATTTAATGAAGCAGGTATCACTTATGAGCATAGGCTGATTGATGATATGGTTGCTGCTGCTATGAAATGGAATGGAGGATTCGTTTGGGCATGTAAAAATTATGACGGAGACGTTCAATCTGATACTGTTGCACAAGGGTTTGGTTCTTTAGGACTAATGACCTCTACACTGGTTACTCCAGATGGTAAAACAATGGAAGCTGAAGCTGCTCATGGAACCGTAACAAGACATTACAGAGAACACAAAAAAGGAAACGAAACTTCTACTAATCCAATAGCATCAATATTCGCTTGGACTAGAGGTTTAGCTCACAGAGGAAAATTAGATAAAAATAACGATTTAATTAATTTTTGTAATTCTCTCGAATCAGTTTGTATTGAGACTGTTGAAAGTGGAAAAATGACAAAAGACCTAGCACTTTTGATACACGGAAAGGAATTGAACAGATCACACTATTTAAATACTCAAGAATTTTTAGACAGTATTAAGTCCAACTTAGAATTAAAATTTAAATAATTTTAATTCAATCTAATTATATGGCATTATAATTGGAGATATTAATACATAATAAATTTTGTTAATGTATCACTCTAAAATATCACTTTTAAAATTTT